>SKEX01000803.1_pt1 | contig 15745 bp, 27 predicted proteins | sample 4841451 | NCBI WGS metagenome assembly SKEX01 (sample SAMN11008798, study PRJNA524170) | human gut metagenome | isolation source: fecal sample from pouch patient p38, | place: Israel: Tel-Aviv | reverse complement strand
CATCAAAACCGAGATCCCGACGCACAACAGACAACACCCAGCGGGCACAGTTATCCGTTGCCATTGATTCCAGCCGTTCCGTGAACTGATCGCGCAGCTGGTTATCGCAGTGCCAGCACAGACGGATTGCACCCGGAGCGTGTCGCATTGTGGTCATGTTCTCGCTGTGCCAGTCGGAATGAGGCCACTGGCAGCCTTTTTCACGAAGTAACCAGCTTTCAAGACATTCCACTCCACCAGCACGACGGATTACTGCCTCATTGCGGAACACGGCCCGAACGGCAGGATCATCCGCCAGCGGTTGTGATGCCGCCGGAACGGCACCGCTGGCGAAAGATGAATAACGTTCCGGCTCAGGCTCCAGCAGGACACGCCCCTGCATAAACAGGGGCATCAGCTCTGAACCTGGCCTGAACAATACGATCCCCATACGCGGGGCAATTTCAGGGGTCAGTAGTGCTCTCACGGTCACCTCAATGAACGGTATCGAGCAACTTTAACAGCTCAGGGAATCGGGATTCGAAGAAATGCGGCTGCGTCTCGCGCGGATTTGCGGGACTGGTGATGTTCTTGCCGAACATGCAACCTTTCGCTGTCAGCGACCAGAATTTTTTGATGTTGTTAATCGTGGTACGGCTGTATCGTTCGCGTTGTTCAACGATCCCCAGCTTCGCCATCTGGTGATATGCCTGATTAGCCGTAAGGCGGATACCATACTGTTTCAGCAGTGCACTCAGCGACAGCGTAGGGCGACTTGAGCCATCAGGCGCGTCAGCAGGAGCATCAATGGCATAGCGCGGTGCCAGATTCGGTAAGCCAACAGCCTCCTGGAGTTTCTGACAGGCACCAAGCACTGAAGAGTTAGACAGGTTTAACTCCCGGCGCATAAAGTCCAGCAGAATCACACCAGCCTGCATCTTGTCAGCAGCCTGCCCGGATAATTTTTCCGGTGCGCTGGTTACCATATCGAAAGTACGGATCACCTTCAGATGGAATGACGGGCTGATCCACATTGCATAGGCATACACCAGTTCTTTGCAGACATACGTCCCCTGGTTATTTCCGCCATTAATGACGCTAACTGGTTGATTTTGTTCCAGAGGCGGAATTTCACCCTCGGTGAAAAGTTGTTCAATCAATTCACAGGTTTGCTTATTGGAGAGCCAGTATTTCGGGCGGTTTTTTTGTTCTCCCCCGGCTGCCCTGTGCAGATCGTTCAGGCTGTAACGCCCATAAGCATCACGACGAACTTCAATACCATCAATAACCATCAGATTATTCATACTTCGTTTCTCCTCTTAATCAGGCGGCTGCACCCGCCGGTTTCTCATACTTACTGATAGTGATCTCGACCTTCCCTTTCGGGATAACCGGTCCCCACTCCACCAGCATTCTTTTCACCTGTCTGTCGTCTTCCCACACACCCGCGTGGGTCAGGGCGTCAAACAGCGCCTTGTTATAGTTATCCAGATCGCGGATCCGGTTATCCGGAGGAAACAACACGATCTCCACTGAAGCAGGTGCCGACGTTGGTTTCGGCAGACGACGTAACTGCTCAATGATGGCGGCACACGCCGCGCTCTGGAATTTTCGTCCCGCCGTGCTTATCAGGCTCTTACCAGCAAATTCCCCTTTGTTGGGGTGTCGCCAGTACGTGTTCACGCTGGGCGGAAAAGGCAGGATCAGCTTCATACTTTCAGGTCCCTCTCATGTAACCAGTGGGTTGCACGCAACCTGGCGTTCTCCTCACCGGCAAGCAGTGAGCGGATAATCCCGACCGCCTCGCTGTCGTCGTCCTTCACTGCGGTATGAAGCGTTATCCCCCGGGCCACGCCACGCTTTATCGTAATGACGCCTTTTTTCTCCAGTGCGCGAAGATGCTCCACCGCTGCATTCACTGAACGGTATCCCAGCATGGTTGCCACCTCCTGATTGGTTGGCGGGAAGCCACGTTCTTTCTGGTAAGAAATCAGCATATCCAGCACCTGCTGCTGGCATTGAGTTAACGTCGTCATGCCGCCATCTCCCTGACCAGTTTTTCCGCCTGCTGGCGAACCTGCACCAGAAAGGCTTCACCACATGCCTCAAGTTCATCGCGCCCGATGTAGCTGATTGCCGGTCCCTTCCAGGTCTTGTCGAAAACAGCAATAGCACCAGCGAAGAAAGCGCCTGTCGGCACCTGCTTCTCATCCTTCGGGATAAACCAGGCAGGCAGTTCAAAACCAATACGCCCGCGAATAAAAGCAATATGGTCCGCATCTTCCGGCCACCACACTTCGCTGGTGGCAGCTTTGATCAGGAAAACATAGCGCCCGCCCTTATCACGCATGGCACTGGCATGTTTCATGATGTAACGCATGCCGGTGATGTATTGCCCCTCATGCTGACTGGCGCGGCTGTACGGGGGATTACCAAAGGCAGCACCTTTAAGCTCCGCAAGACGTTCTGACCAGTCATGCGCCAGCGCGTTGTCTTCCGCCGTGTAATACGCGGCACATTTGGCGTTATCACCGTCAGTGAACAGATCCAGAACAAACGGGCCAAACAGGGTGTTAATTCCCCAGAAAATGTTGTCCGGCGTGCGCCACTGATCGCCCACTTCCTTCAGTTCATGGGCTGGTTTGTTCCGCAGTTCCACCAGCGCCTGGCAATATTTATTACTCATTAAGCCCCCACGTAATTCCCTGACAGATACCACTCATCACCCGATACAGCGCGCTTGCTGCTTTTCCGTAAACACTGCTCACGACGCGCCAGAAAATTGTTTCGTTCTGGCTGGGAGTGGTTTTCACGGAATGCCGCCATCCACACCGTTGCAGCACGACGGTATAAGCCCCTGGACTCCAGTTCTTCCGCCTGGCGGGTCAGGCACAAAATCTCCCGCGGGTCGTTAGTGCCGACATAGAAATTGCGCACAGGTCTGGTTTCACGAACTGGTTGCGGTTCCGCCTCCTGCGCTCTCTCAGTCAGGCGCGGGAAATGTCTGCGTGTATCCCCTTCACAACGGTGAGCCACACGACCACTCTGACGTAACTTGCTTGCTGACTGCAGAACGCGCTGCCGTGAGTAACCTGCAAAAGCATCCGGAATGTCTCCGGAAGTACACCCCGGATGGGCTTCAATGAATTTCTGAACTTCATTCAAAAGACTCATAATCACCCCCTGAATCCTGCCGGGATCTGGCTGTAGTCCACGTTGTCGTAACTGGCTTTGAAGTACGGGTCCTCGCGTCTGGCTGCAGATACCGCAGGAACTTCCCAGGATTCTTCGAAATGACGATCCGGACCAAAGAACGTGACAGCCTGTTTCACAAATTGTGTGCCGCTATTGCCCATCGCAGATACCCAGCCCGCGTAGCGTTTCACACCTTCCAGCATGGTTTCGGGGTTTACCCCCTCGTTCAAACGGGCTTTCCAGGCTTTGAAGGCTGCAGATTTTGAATTGCCACCAGCACGTTTGGGATATGCCAGCCATGCCTGCTCAAACTCCGGAGAGTATTCCGGTCGGTTTGAACGAACTCGCACGGACTCATCAACTGATGCACCAACAGCTATTGGTTCATTGACTGGTTCTTTGACTGGTTCAAAAGAGTGACTGGTTCTGGGTGAATCTCCTGCACTACCCCCTGGTGCAACTCCTGCACTACCTGGTGAATTTGCTGCACCAGATAGTGAATTATTTGCACTACCCCCTAGTGAATCTCCTGCACCATCCAGATGAAGGAGATAGATATTACTTGAGTTACCTTTTTCACCTTTCCGGGTGACTTTTTTTACCAGCCCGGACTCACAGAGGGCCGCAATATGATTCATCACAGAACGTTTGCTAATCTCGCACTGATCAGCGATATGCTGATAGCTGGGCCAGCACTCACCCTGATCGCTGGCATTATCAGCCAGCTTGATCAGAACCAGTTTTCGCAATGGATTACCCACTCGAATTTTCATCGCTTTAACCATCAGCTCCATACTCATGCTGCACCTCCGAGATGCTTCATGTTTTTTCCGGAGCGAAAGGCTATAAGCGGCATACTGACGCGGTAATTACGGCCCAGCGGTTCACAAATCACCTTCTGACATTCACGGTCAACCAGGCTAACACGTAGAACATGCCCTGCAGGCGTGGTGTACCACTGACCCGGACGAGGACAACGGAAAGTCTGATTGGTAAAACGTTTGAAAATATTCCGGATCATTTGCGCCCCCTTACCTCTGAAGAGTTCAGCGACGAATGAATAAGACGGGCAAGAAATGCCGCATCGTTAATTCGGTCATACAGACTTACAGCCAGCGGGGATTCGGCTTTTGCCAACATGGGATAAAGCTGCTGCAGCCAGACTTTGTGGATTACCGACAGGTGGGAGTAAAGCACGCTGGCGTTATGTGCAACGTCGCTCGGTACAGAGGGCTTTGAAAGCTGTTTCTCCATCTGGTTAAAGGCATTGATGTATGCCTCTTTGAACTGGGCAGCACGTTTCCCTGTGAAACCCATAGCAAGAAACGCAAAGCCGTCGCGGGTTATTTGATAGCAAGGAAGTTTGCGAGTACCGCCGTTGGGCTGGCGTACCAAAATTGATGTCTCCGCAAAATTGCGGGCACAAAACTCTGGAGAACAATCCAAAATGCGGATCTTTTTCAGAACATCGTCATGACGTTTAGAGAAGAAGTCAGCAACAGCCAAAGAAGATGTAACAGCCTGACCATCAACGATGGCAATTTCAGGTTGAGAGAGGGTTGGGAGAGTAGTCATGGTGACAGCCCCGGTAGTCAGTTTTTTAGAAAACTCACCACATGGGACGCCAATCACAGAGGTGGTGAGACGTACAGGGTTGGCGTTACCGGAGACTACCGAACCCGGCCCGACCGAAGTCGGCCCTGTACGCCCCACCATAATTTGGGCGTAGCAATGCTCATGACACGAAAAAACCGCATGAGCGCGGTTATGCTCAGTAATCAATTTCAGGACGCCAATCCCGGCACCTGATTTTTCAGGTGCTGAAGCAGTGTATACTCGAAATAAATCATGATCAATAATGATGCGAAGATGGGGGTTAACCGTTATCTCAAAATAAGGAGATACAACGTGAGATACCAACTTTTGGCTAACAGCAGCAGAGGTGATGGTTTTTACGATGTAACCATCAGCGATAATAGCGGCAACCTCGAAATAGAATGCACTTGTATGGCTGGTGAAATGGGTACAATGTGTAAGCACCGTATTGCCGTTATTACAGGAAAATATGGAAATATCATAGATATTGATGATCCTGAAAACGCCGATGCAAAACTGGCAACTGACCTGATTGCTAAATATGGAATTACAGAGCAATACCTTGCTCTTGCTAAAGAACTCGAAGACCTGAAAAAGAGGTTCAAGGTTGAAGAAAAGGCTATCAAACTGAGAATTAATGCCTTGGCAGGGTAAGCTCTCAGTTAAAATTTGTTTCATTTGGTTAGCTCTCATCCTTCCCCTTATGGCAGAAGAGTTCAGTAAAGAATTGATTAAACCAGCAAGCGCCGCTGCGTCATTGATGCGGTCATAAAGGCAATTCAGGCCCACAGTCAGGTGTTGTTCCCTGTGGTTACTTACAGCCAAGTGATTTGGTAATCTGCATTCATGCCGTAACAACAGGTGTTCAGCGACACTGACCACCAGCTGTTGCGACAAACGGTTATTTGCCGTTAAACTGTTCATGCGTTAGTTTCTCCACAACCAGAAGCAATCGACGCCACGACGCCCGGAGCTGCACACTCGCGGGCGTTACTCTTTTCCGGCGCACAAAAAACACGAAATAACAGTGTTAAATGCTCCTGCCACTTCGCCATTACTTGGTAGCTGTTCTCTTCGATTTGCTCACGCTCAGCTTGGTCAATAACTCCATCAGCAGTTGCCTTGCGTAAGTACTGGGAATGCTTGCCAATCCATTCTATTGACTCCATCAGCCGCTGATTAATGTCACCATTGTCAATGTCATCAATGACCACCAGCGGCACAAACACCCCATTACTACGACGGGCTATTGCATCCGTTACATGCCTGGTACCACTGGCATCCTGTAAAACCATGGCCCACTCAAGTGGAAAAATTTGATCCCCACCGCTACGCAGTCTGTTATGCAATTGATCTTTTGCTGGGGTGATATCATCAGATTTATACAAACCAAGAATTTCTGCTGCTTCCTGATAGCCATGAGGTAAATCAGCAATCGTTCTTCGTATTGCTGCCACCAGCCATGCTGGTTGTTTATCAACTTTCCATTCAGGTTCTTTACCCACGGTTAATTCCTCATTTCTGTGGTGTTTTTATGCCGCAGCACTGTTAGTCTTTTGATATAAAGACACGTCAACTTTCAGTTTCCCGTTAGTAATTTTTTCTAACTGGTACGCTCGGCCTTCAGGAATAATCTCAGGCCACTCTGAAACAGACGGATGCTTAATACCTAGGGCTTCGGCGGTTTTACAAACTCCGCCGAAATAATTAATCACTTCGGATTTCCGCATTTCTGTCTCCCGTTAAATTACGTTAAGCAGAAATGTAGGGTATCCAACATGCCAATGTCAAGAATCCTACATGGGCATGTGGTAGGATTGCCTACATGATGAACATGAGTGATCGTATTCGCCAAAGGCGAAAAGAACTGAACCTGACACAACAAGCACTGGCTGATTTGACTGGTGTGAACCGTGTCACTGTTACTGGATGGGAAAAGGACGACTACCAACCAAATGGAGCCAACCTTCAAGCCCTAGCCAACGCACTTAAATGCGATCCTCTGTGGCTTGTTAGCGGAAAAGGCTCGCCTGAACCAAAGATAAATCTAAAACCTGAAATATTCGCAGTTAAAAAAGTCCCCCTCATCTCGTGGGTTCAGGCGGGTTCATGGACAATGACGGAGCCTGGTGTCAGGAAAGAAGATGCTGAAGAGTGGGTTTATACTACCGCCCTTGTATCAGAAATGGCATTTGCACTACGGGTCCGTGGTGATTCAATGACCAATCCCCTCGGCTCACCATCGATACCAGAAGGTTCTATCGTTATCGTAGAGCCAGATATTATTGATACAGAGTGTATTAACGGAAAAATCGTTGTTGCCCATATCAATGGTGGGCAAGAAGCGACACTCAAAAAATTTGTTGAGGACTGGCCGAACAGGTATCTCGTCCCACTAAATCCTAACTATAAAACTATTGAATGCGGTGAGAACTGCAGAATAGTTGGTCTTGTCAAACAAGTAATAATGGATTTTTGACACATCTTCCTCACTATCGGAAAACCGGGGTATCCCCGGTTTTTTTATGAGCCTATCTTTTTATGTAGGATAACCAACATAAACTCTTGACACTCACATGTTGGATATCCTACATTTGTTTTTAGAGTTGTGGTGAATGCGCAGGCTGATGCGCGAAAGACATTGCAGCTATTGCGGAAAAGAGCTGTTCGGCGGGGCAATTAAACGCCCGTGAGAGTCTGAAATAACCGCAAGCCGGAGATCAGCACCGGTCACCACAACAGCCACTGCTTTGGCGGTACCAGTTTGTACCCTTGCTTCCGGCTGGTACCGCTCTTTTTACAAAACAGAGAAGAGCATCACCGGACGACGGGCTCATAACCCAATCCATCCGGGCGGCTGCCACCGCAGGTGTTCTTCTCTGTTTTGTGGAGAAACCAACCGACCTTGCAGGGTCGATATGATGAGGAGCAGCAAAATGGCTAGCGAACGCAGTACTGATGTGCAGGCATTTATCGGGGAGCTGGACGGCGGCGTATTTGAAACCAAAATCGGCGCAGTTCTCAGTGAAGTCGCTTCCGGTGTGATGAACACGAAAACCAAAGGTAAGGTCTCGCTCAACCTGGAAATCGAACCGTTTGATGAGAACCGTGTGAAAATAAAACACAAACTCTCATATGTTCGCCCGACTAACCGCGGGAAAATTTCCGAAGAAGACACCACCGAAACGCCGATGTATGTCAATCGTGGTGGTCGCCTGACTATTCTGCAGGAAGACCAGGGACAATTACTGACTCTTGCCGGTGAACCTGACGGAAAACTCCGCGCAGCAGGTTGTTAATATCGTTTTTAATAAACTGATTATTTATCTCATCACTGAATATCTTTATATAGTGAGGACTTATTATGTCTCAGAACTTAGACGCAACCGCAATTAATCAAATCCATGCCCTTATTTCTGCTCAGGGTGTTAATGAAATTATCAGTAAGATTGGTGCCGATGCTGTGGCATTGCCTGAGAATTTCCGCATTCATGATCTGGAAAAATTTAATTTAAATCGCTTCCGTTTCCGTGGTGCACTTTCCACTGCCAGCATCGATGACTTTACCTGTTATTCTAAAGATCTTGCAGATGAAGGCACCCGCTGCTTTATCGATGCTGATAATATGCGTGCCGTCAGTGTTCTTAACCTGGGTACTATTGATGAACCAGGTCACGCCGATAACACCGCCACTCTCAAACTGAAAAAGACAGCACCGTTCTCTGCTCTGTTGTCTGTTAATGGCGAGCGTAACTCCCAGAAGTCACTGGCAGAATGGATTGAAGACTGGGCCGACTACCTTGTGGGCTTTGATGCTAATGGTGACGCTATTCAGGCAACAAAAGCGGCTGCGGCGGTCCGTAAAATCACGATTGAAGCAAACCAGACCGCTGATTTTGAAGATAATGACTTCAGCGGCAAACGCTCCCTGATGGAGTCTGTCGAAGCGAAGACCAAAGATATTATGCCAGTGGCATTTGAATTTAAATGCGTTCCGTTTGAAGGTCTGAAAGAACGTCCATTTAAATTACGCCTCAGCATTATCACTGGCGATCGTCCTGTACTGGTTCTGCGCATTATTCAGCTGGAAGCCGTGCAGGAAGAAATGGCTAACGAATTTCGTGATCTGCTTGTTGAGAAATTCAAAGACAGCAAAGTAGAAACCTTTATTGGTACTTTCACCGCCTGATTTCATTACTGCAAATGCCCCTGCGGGGGCATTTATGGAAACGTAATTAACTCAATAATCGCCGGATGGTGAGGGCTTCCTTTTACCCGAATTCAGCGCGGTGCAGCGCATATAACGTGGAGAACAAAATGTCATTTATTAAAACTTTTTCCGGGAAGCATTTTTATTATGACAGGATAAATAAAGACGACATCGTTATTAACGATATCGCGGTTTCTCTTTCAAATATCTGTCGCTTTGCAGGACATCTTTCACATTTCTACAGCGTCGCCCAACATGCGGTGCTTTGCAGCCAGCTGGTACCGCAGGAATTTGCTTTTGAAGCATTAATGCATGATGCAACAGAAGCGTATTGCCAGGACATCCCCGCGCCACTGAAACGCCTTCTTCCTGACTATAAACGGATGGAAGAAAAAATAGACGCCGTAATCCGTGAGAAATACGGGTTACCCCCGGTTATGAGCACGCCCGTGAAATATGCCGATCTCATCATGCTGGCAACCGAACGCCGCGATCTCGGGCTTGATGATGGCTCTTTCTGGCCTGTACTGGAAGGTATCCCGGCAACAGAGATGTTCAAAGTTATTCCACTGTCGCCAGGCCATGCCTACGGGATGTTTATGGAACGTTTTAACGAGTTATCGGAGTTACGCAAATGCGCATGAATGTTTTCGAAATGGAAGGGTTTCTTCGCGGGAAATGTGTACCACGAGATCTGAAAGTGAATGAAACAAATGCTGAGTACCTGGTGCGTAAATTTGATGCGCTTGAAGCTAAATGTGCAGCACTGGAAAACAAAATAATACCAGTGTCAGCTGAACTGCCACCAGCAAATGAAAGTGTTCTGTTATTTGATGCTAACGGAGAAGGCTGGCTAATTGGCTGGCGTTCTCTCTGGTACACCTGGGGACAAAAAGAAACCGGAGAATGGCAGTGGACATTTCAGGTCGGGGACCTTGAAAACGTCAATATCACTCACTGGGCAGTAATGCCGAAAGCACCGGAGAATAAGAAATGAGCGTGATAAAAACTCATACAGGAATTGTTATCACCCGAGACGGTCCGCAGGTAAAAAAACTGCACCAGACAAAGCGGATGTGGGTCGTCGGAAAAAACGAGTTTTACCACAAAGAAACCGGACGCCGCCACTTTGCAGAAAATACGCGCCGCAGACTGCTGTTAGACACCATCAAGCCTATCGAGGTGAAGCATGTTTAAACAGAACGAAAAAGCTATCGCTCAAATTGCTGATTATATCCCGCGTGCATGCTGGGGTATGCAGTTGCAGGAAGCCAAAGCGCGCCTGGAGAAAAAAATTGCGCTCTATATTGATGACGGCTGTGATGCCGCCGTTCTTAACGCGGCGTTCGCACCAGCTCTTAACTGTCACACTCGGGAGTCTTTTTTTTCGTGCATCGCAGCGCAACTCCGCCAAGGAGGCAACCAGTGAGTAACCGTTTTTACATGATGTGCTTGCGTGAAACTGTGGGTAATAACGCCTCATTCCATTGCCATAACGGCAATGGTTACAGTTCTGATATCGATCGAGCACATGTTTACACGCAGGAAGAAGCCCAAAAAGCCTGGAATTGTGGTCGAGATATCGATCAGCCTGTTTGCGCTGATAGCGTGGATGCAATGGCTGTGTGGCACGTTGATTGCCAGTACATTCCTACAGAAAGCCTGATTGAGTCAGATTGCACTGCGTATGTGGCCTACAAAAAAGGTAGCTGGAACGGCAATGATGTTTACTGGCTTCAACACGGTGGATTGCCAACAGATGACTTCAGTAAAGCGACCATCTTTAGCGTCGCCAACAAAAACGAACCAGGAATAGTTTGGTTGCCATTTTCCATTGCTGATGCAGCAAAGCGCCGCACGTTCAATATCAATAACTTTAACCGCAGAACAATGGTTCAGGGCGCAGGTTTGGTCATGCCTGACTGGTTGAAAGAGCAGAACAGAAGAAAGAAGTCGCGAAGCGGGAAGGTGCGTTGGAATTGTCCGCATTGCGGAAAAATTACCTGGCAGTATAGCCCATATGATTTTGAAGGCTGTAGTGATTACAACTGTGAAGGATGGCGAGAATGACAATTGACTATCAGGTACTGCGTGAGGCGGCAGAAAAGGCAACACCAGACGAATGGGTCGCATTTATTTCGACGGATACTGGTACTTATGCGGTGCACACGCCCGGTGATGAACGATGTGAAGACGTTATCAAATGGACCGGCTTTGATGGACAGAAAAATGCAGCGAACAACGCTCGCTATGTTGCCGCGTTCAACCCAAAGGTTGCACTGGAGCTGCTTGGTGAAATTAAGCGCCTGGAGGACACAAATATTGATGCTATGTGTCGAATTGCAGAGCTTGAGACTAATCTCGCGGCGCTGGTGGCGGAGAATGAGCTGGCTCGTAAAGCAGTTCAGGCATTCTGCGATGTTGTTGGCGACAACACTGAGGTTATCTGTGAGGAGGTTGGGAGAGATGGCGTTCTGGTTATTTTGGAGGCCATGAAGGCAACAGGAAATATGCCTGCCACCGATGCTTTCCTGTCTGAAATACGTGCGGAGGCACGCAACGAGGGGATTAACTACACCGCAAGCCGCCTTGCTGCTGCGTTCAATCACGGATTTATCAATAAGTCTTTACGTGAAGTTTTCGACGTTACACGCATGATTCTGTCAGCGAAAGAAGAGTTGGCTAATGAACCGCATCCGATTGATGGCCTGTCTGGTGAATATGCGGAGAAATCCCTTGAAGAATGGGCGGAACAGATTCGCAAAGGAGTTCAGTCATGAGCATCCGAACTGAACATGGATTTGGTCCTTCAACGGTCGAAGTCGAATGGCTTGATGATTGCCCTAAGTGCCAGCACGGCAAAGCCAAGGTAACAGGATGGTCGGTAACCAAAGATTCTTTGTGGGCGGGTGATGAGGCCGTTTGTTCCAAATGCGGTCACAAAGGTGAAATCGATGCTGATGGAGAGAATGCCTGGGTGGAATGGGACGAAATCGAGGAGGCGCAATGAGCAACATCGACATCGACACACTGGCGCTGCGTGAGGCGGCAGAACGTGCAATTCCGGCAATGGAACGCCTGTTAATGTTGCCAGTTGATGATGATCTGATAAGTGAACAGGAACTTAAAGATTACGGTGTGGATATTGATGCGCTCAACGCCTTCAAATTTCTGGCCGGACCAGAAACCGTGCTGGCGCTTCTGGATGAACGGGAAAGAAACCAGCAATACATCAAACGCCGCGACCAGGAGAACGAGGATATTGCTCTTACGGTAGGGAAGCTGCGTGTTGAGCTTGAGGAAGCAAAATCAAAACTCAACGAGCAGCGTGAGTATTACGAAGGTGTTATCTCGGATGGGAGTAAGCGTATTGCAGAACTGGAAGCACGGGAAATAAAACCAGCCAAAGGCGAAGTTCTTGTCGTTGTATCTGGTTTTACTGGTTGCGGAAAAAGCGCCATTGCCGGGGAAATAGAAATCGCGATGAAGGCTATTGGTGTACCGGTTAAGTGGACTAATGGCGATGCAGAAAAGCGCATGACTGGCGCTGACTGGCTGACTGCGATTGAGATGTACAAACCAACTGTGCGCATCGTGGAAGTTAATGTGCCACGCGCCGCTGGCATTCGCATCAAAGGAGAGTGATATGGCTATCGCTGCAAGTTACACCATGCATCTCTATTGTGATTGCCTCCAGTGTACAGATGGCAAATATAAGTCGCCAGACTTCGGTGAGTATATCGGTACATCATGGTCTGGTTGTGCAAAAGAGGCCCGTAAAGACGGGTGGCGAATAAGCAAAGACAAAACACGTGCTTTTGCGCCAGGGCATAAAGTTTTAAGGATTAACAAATGACCACTATTACCAGAGAAAACGCGGAAATTAAATCATTCATCACTGGTTTCCTGAGCGACCCGGCGCACGATAACCAATCTACAGACAGCCTGCTTGCCAATGTGTTTCGTATCGCACTGGCATCGCTGGAAGCAGATCCAGTTGCTTATATTTTCAAACATCCGGCCGGGAAATTATTCTGGGCTTTAACGGATGAAAGCAATAAAGAGCAACCGGACGTTATTCCTGTTTATGCTGCCGCGCCTGCGTCGGTTGTGCCGGATAATGCATCAGAGCCTCTTGCTTATGCTTACAAAGAGCTTACGCCTGAGATTATGCGCAACCATTTAGCTGTATTCGAGCGATATGGAATAGCCCCAAACGATAGCTCTACCACAATTCAGGCACTGCGAATCGCGCTGGATGGTATAGAGCGGAGCGACGCCATGCTTCATGGTGCCGAACCTGTAAGCCAAACTTACAACTTGCCAGAATTAATCGAAGGCATGGAAGTTTCCATTGATGTAAGCACTTGTGATGCTGATTTAGGTAATCGCTATTTCGGCACCGTCACCGAGGCGTTAGAACTTGATACAGCCAAGAATGGTTACATCCTCCTGGTTCAGGACGCAGAGCCAAACTTCGATGTAAATGGCAACTCTCCGGGAACTCCGGATAGTTGGATAAGCTGTAGTGATCGAATGCCTGAAAAGGGCCAGAACGTGCTTATTTCGGTGAATTTCGATAGCTCTCTGGTTGAACCGCTAATATGCTCCGCACGCTATACCGGAAGCACCTTTCGGCGCGGAGATGCAACGATTAAGCCGGGTAATGGTATTGAGCAAGCAACCCACTGGATGCCGCTACCGGAACCGCCGCAGGAGGTGAAGTGATGAACAACTTAATGATCGACCTTGAGACGATGGGGAAAAATAAGGATGCACCGATCGTTTCCATTGGCGCGGTGTTCTTCACTCCAGAAACCGGAGACATCGGACAAGAATTCTATACGGTTGTTAGCCTGGAAAGTACTATGGGGCAAGGAGCTACACCTGACGGCGATACCATCCTGTGGTGGTTGAAACAAAGCCCTGAAGCACGAGCTGCAATCTGTATTGATGATACTTTGTCGATCAGCGATGCTCTCTCAGAACTAAATCATTTCATTAACCGGCACGCAGACAATACGAAATATTTAAAAGTCTGGGGTAACGGAGCCACCTTCGACAACGTAATTTTACGTGGAGCTTACGAGCGAGCAGGACAAATCTGCCCGTGGGCGTACTGTAATGACCACGATGTACGCACGATCGTTACGCTTGGGCGTTCCATCGGATTCGACCCCAAAATGGACATGCCTTTCGATGGCGAACGGCACAACGCCCTGGCTGATGCCCGTCATCAGGCAAAATATGTTTCCGCTATCTGGCAGAAATTAATTCCTGCCACCAGCACAGAATTATGATTTTCCCGGGTGCAGCCGGTTTTGATGGAGAAAATTATGAACACCTTGTTTTTACTGATGGCTGAATTCAATACCCCAAACATTGAACTCTCAGCAGTTAGCCAAAAGTACTTTGGTATGAGTCCAGCCACGGCAGAAGCAAAAGCAAACGCTTGTAAGTTGCCCGTTCCAACATATCGCATCGGCACATCACAAAAAGCAAAACGTTGCATCAATATTCAAGATCTTGCGGAATACATAGACAAAAGGCGAGAAGAAGGACGTATCGAGTGGGAACAGGTCAGAACAGTCAAACAGAAGGACAAAGAACATCACTAAAGAAAAAACCCGCCTGAAGGCGGGTTTTCAAAAAGCACCAGCTATGATCATGCTGCTTTGCGACGACGAAGCTTACCCTGCTGCTCTTTACCAGAGACAGTAGCGTGAGTGAACGCATTAGGAGCAGCCTTCATCAGAACTTCAACAGCAGCACCCATACCTGCGAATGCTTTCATTGTGTCGAACTTAACCTGTGGCTTGGTTGCTTTTTGATCTTTCATAGAAAACTCCCGAGACAGTAAAGGCGTCTCTAACCCTTTCTTTAAAGCTAGCTTGTTTCGCTAACTTATGCCAATCGATCATGTCGATTGGTGACATCGTTTCTTAGTAGTTTAAGCACAAAACGACTGCCATAGATGTACCTTTAAGGTAATCTGGACGGGTATCCTACAATTTGTAGACCCTTCTCGTCTATACCTACTGAGCAAATTTAAGAAAGATATCCTGCAGCTCATCAATGACTGCAGACATCACATAACCGCACTGTTCCATGCGGAAACCAAAAGACTCGTAATACTGCACCAGTTCTGGTACTGGCTCTACAATGTGGACAACTTTACATTCAACAGCTTTACAAAATATAAAAGCACTCATAAGAGTGAGTAAAACCATGCGCCCTTTCAATGGGTGAGATTCATCTTCTCTAGAAAACCTTTCGATCATATGGATACGAAAGATGTTTTCTTCAACCCCATAAACACAAATTGCTGCTCCTGATGGTATTCCCTGAACCCGACCTTGCTGAACAAGTTTTATGCAGAACTCATACTTTTCTCTGGAGTTGCCATAGGTGCTTAACGCATAGTCCCATTCAAGCTCACCATAGCCACCACACAGAATCTTGTAATCATCATCACTGAGCGGACCAACAGCAAGAGGTAAGCCGACATGATCAATAATCAACTGGATATTGTTACGTACAGATTGACCTATCTCGTCTAGGGTAAGCATCATAGACTCTCAAGCGGAACACTAAAAATCTCATTATATCTCATTCTGATGCCCCGCATGGATTACACCTTGAAATGAAAACACCGGGTTCCCAATAGGCTCCCACAAAGTGTATAACTAGTTGTTTTTCAAAAACGGTACATCCTATCGAGCATTGGTGCAACGCTAAACCGACCACTCCAGTGAACGTCAGTTT
>SKEX01000748.1_pt1 | contig 16126 bp, 13 predicted proteins | sample 4841451 | NCBI WGS metagenome assembly SKEX01 (sample SAMN11008798, study PRJNA524170) | human gut metagenome | isolation source: fecal sample from pouch patient p38, | place: Israel: Tel-Aviv | reverse complement strand
CTTTACGACATACTTAACGGAAATCTCTTATATTAAGCACGATACCAATTGCCCATTAAATAGGGCTATTAAAAGGATGGTAAACCAAATCGCATAGGTGATCCAGCGTTTCCGGGTATCCGAGTAAATGGCCTCCGGACATACCCAAGAATCTGCCGGAATCAATTTAGGCCTTATATAGTGGTATAACAGATATACAAGATACCCGAATAGCAGACCGGATAAAGCTCCCGGAATAATATCCGTGATAAAATGCACTCCTAAATAAATACGAGTATAGGAAGTCAAAATCGCCCAAAAGAAAATAGTCCATCCGAATAGTTTATTCCTGAAGATCAGCGCCATCAAGGTCGCAAAGCCGAAAGCATTCGCCGCATGGCTGGAGATAAATCCATACATACCGCCCCGATAACCGAACACCACCCTTACCTGATCCATAAAGTCAGGGTGATGAGTCGGACGGAAACGGGTGAAGATGGGTTTACAAACATGCGAAGCGAACTGGTCGCATAGCGTGATCGTCAAGACAATGGCCAATAAGATCAACAACCACTCCTTCCAGTTCTTCTTATAGCACAATACCACCAATATAAAAAAGGCTAACGGTAGCCAAACCGCCTTGCCTGAATAGATCCACATAAAGCGATCTAAAAAAGCGGAGTCGCTACCGTTAAGCATAAAGAACGCATCACGTTCCCAAACCAATAATTGTTCTAGCATGTATCAGATTTTTTCTATGTCTTTACTAGGCATCCATCCTACGTTCCCGTCCTCAAGCTCAATCTCGCTCCATTCGCCGAGCGTGCTCTTCACGGTCACGTTCGTTCCCTCGTGTAATACGAAAAGATCCGTACCGCTAGCGTCGGGCGAGCTTTTCACCGTAACGGTCGGGGCGAATACGATAGCGTGTTTACGGTTTATCATCTCATCCTTCTGGTCGCTGGCGAATATATTGGCAAAAACAACCATGATAATAAATAGGACACCCAAATAGAAACCGATCTTCTTCAAGCGTACCCAACGAGAGAAAAAGAACAAGATCAAGCAACCGATAAACAACAGGAAGCACACGATACCTGTCTTCGCCCAAGAGTCTGCGGAACCGAGGTTCTCCACGCTCTTAAACCATTTGACCAAGAAGAAATCACCAACCGGCTCAATCTTATCGATCGTCTTCTGACGGGCCATCTGTAAATTGAAGCGAGCATCGCTATCACCCGGATCCAGCAGAAGACAACGTTCATAGTTCAATATAGCTGGAGCGATCTTACCCGCCTTATAATAGGTATTTCCCAAATTATAATAAACGGCGGCAGACTCGCCATTGCTCTTCAAGATTCCCTCATATAGCTCGATCGCCTTTGCGTAATCTTCTTTCGTGTAAGCGACCTCGGCCTCCTTCAAGGCGGTATCTTGCGCATAAGCAGATCCTATCAGACATAGAGTCAATAAGAAAAACAATACCTTTCTTAAATTTATAGTCATCTTCATCTTCTTACTTTTTAATTGTATTCTCCATTTTACCAATAGCGTCTACCGTCAGCTCATACAACTTATCCATAGCGTCCGACGCTTGGGACGGAGCGTAACGAGCGAACTCACAAGTATTCAAGATATCCATGAACTCATTCGTCAAGGATTCGTCTACACCGTATTTAGCCAATTCTATCTCTACGTTATCCTTGGTCAGATCGGATTGCGGGATACTCAGCTTATCGCTCAAATAACCCCACAACGCACGCAGCACCTCGTCGTAGAATTCTTCCTTCTTATTCTCTTTCATCAGCTTGCCAGCGTTCTTCAGACGTCTAACCGCCATCTTGTTCGCCTTCTTGGTACGAACCAAGGCGATGTCGGCGTTTTCCTTCACCTGCTTACGATAAATAAAGAAGAATACGATAAACAAGATAGCTGGTACGATATAGCAAAGATAATACATAAAGGAACCGAAGAAAATACCATCACCTCCCTCGATAAAGGAGAAACCTTTCGTCTTCAAGTAACGGATATCCTTGCCTAAGTATTTCACGCTCTCTTTATTACTAAAGTTCGATACGACCGGGGAAGAACCGCTACCGCCCTTACCTTGCTCCACATGCAACTTATAAGGCTCGGACTTGATGGTCTTGTACGAACCGGACTTGATATCGAAATAGGAGAAAGCGATCGCCGGGATCTCGAAATCACCTGCGTAACGGGGTATCGCCATATATTCGATCGTCTTGCTTCCACTGACACCGGCGGTCGTGGTCTTGATGTCCATCTCTACTTTCGGATCGTAGACATCGAAATCGTTCGGGAAAACCACTTCCGGATTCTTCACCAACTTCACGTTTCCGTTACCCGTGATTTTCACCTTTATGGTTACAGCCTCGTCTGTCTTGACGTTGTTCGAGCTGATATCAGCCGTCATGGAGAACGTACCTACGGCACCGGAGAAAGAAGCGGGCTTACCGGAGGGCAAAGGCTTCACGTCGATAGTAACCGGAGAAGTGGTCAACACCTTGCTCACATCCCGATACGAGTCGAAAAAACTATCGAAGATGCTACCGCCGCCCGCTTGTTGCATACGGACACGCACCACGGCATCATACTTTCCACCTTCGATCGTGATCTTACCGGAACGTTGGGGATACAGGATCACTTGACGCATTACGGCCGACTGGTAGTTACGCCCGTTGTAGTTTTCCAAGGTCAGTTGTTTCTCTTGCGGCAACTCAACCTCTTGTACCAAGAAACCCTCGAACTCCGGATATTTCAATCCCGTAATCGAGAAATTTTCCAAGGAATAGACCTTGAAAGTCACCAAGAAACCTTCTTGCTCGAACACGCTTCGTTTGGATACGTCCATCTTCACGAACAGCCGATCGTTAGAGATCGCCCCGCTCGCCGTCGTTGTCTCCGCCTCTTGCTTACCCGCCTTATCAGCAGGAAGCACCTTGATGGCCAAGCCATTCGATGTATAATTAGAGCCGTTCACCTTGATCGTTGCCGGAGCTATATTAAACGTGCCTTCCTTCTTCGGCATCAAGACATACGTATACGTAACGGTTGTCTCGCTGGTACTCTTCCCGTTCACCCAGCTACTGCTATAGGAGGTGGATTGGGAGGGGCCCATCAATACGTCAAAGTCTGGCATCTCCTGTACTCTCAAATCCTTGCCTTCGGCATTGACGGTGAAAGTCAAGCGAAACTGCTCTCCCATTACCACCGCTTGGGGCGCCGAGGCCTTGAAGGTCACATCCGCGGCCTTTGTCGCCACTCCTACCGCTAACATCAGGATGAATAAGAAAATTAATTTCCTCATTGTGTATCTCATTTTTTCGTTAATTATCCAGTTTACCACTCCTTCTCGGTCTTCCGGCGTTGTTGCTGCTGCATCTGCGCCTTCTTCACCTTCTCTTGGGTGTCTTTCTCGTCTTGCAGGAAGGCGTCCAACATCTGCTGGGCATTGTCCTTGCTCATTTGCTCGTTGGATTGCTGTTGCTCTTGGGTCTTATCCTGCTTCTGGTCGTCTTGCGGCTGTTGTTGTTGCTGTTGCTGCTGATCGTCCTTCTGATCCTTGTTCTCCTGCTTGTCGTCGTTCTGTTGATCTTGGCTCTGATCCTGATTCTGCTGATCCGACAGCAGTTTCTGGGCCAAGGCCAAGTTATAACGGGTCTCGTCATCTTTCGGATTCAAGCGAAGCGATTGCTTATACACCTCCACGGCCTTACCGTAATCCTTGTTCTGCATGAAGATATTCCCCATATTATGATACACCTCCGACAAGCGTGCCTTCCCTTCCGGCGTAGCCACCATCTTCTCCCCTTGCCCGGCGATCAATTGATATTGCTCGGCGGCCTCGGGGAACTTGCCTTGCTTGTATAGGGAATTCCCCAGATTATAGGTTCCTTCCGTAGAGCGGGGATTCACCTCCAAGCTCTTGCGATAAGCGATCTCGGACTCGGTGTATTTCTCGCTCTCATAAAGCTTATTCCCCTCACGCACGTTCTTCCGTTCCGCTTTCTGGGCAGAGACCGCCCCAGCGCTGAGCGCCAAGACCGATACCCATATCATAGATTTATATATACGTCTCATCACTTCGTCGAATTAAGAGAATAATTTTACTTTCCTAAATATACGGTTCTTACGATCCAAGGTCATGAAATCGGCGATCAAGAGGAACAAAGCTATCCAAGCGAAAATCTGGAACTGCTCGTCATACTCGGAATAGACCTTGCTATCCAGCTCCGTCTTGTTCATTTTCTCGATTTCTTTCTGAAGGGCTTTCAAGGCGGAGTTCGTATTGTCCGCACGTACGTACATACCGTTTCCGGCGGCGGCGATCTCTTGACCCATCTGCTCATTCAGCTTCGTGATCACCACGTTTCCGTCCTTATCCTTCATATAATTATTGCTTCCTTGGATGGGGATCGGAGAACCTTTCGGATCACCCATTCCCACGATGTTCACGTGGATGCCCTTCTCGGCGGCGGCTTTGGCGGCACCGATAGCGTCGTCCTCATGGTTCTCGCCGTCGGTGATCAAGATGATCGCCTTATCGGTCGTCTCGTCCGGGGTAAAGGAACGGGCGGCCAAGTTGATGGCGGCACCGATCGCCGTACCTTGCGTAGAGACCATCGACGGGTTGATAGAGGACAAGAACATCTTGGCGGAGATATAATCCGAGGTGATCGGCAACTGCGTGAAAGCGTCGCCGGCGAACACGATCAAGCCTACCTTATCATTCGTAAAGCCGTCCGTCAATCGGGATAGCATCTGTTTGGCCTTATCCAAACGGTTGGGCGACACGTCCTCGGCCAACATGGAGTTGGATACGTCCAGACACACCATGATCTCTACTCCCTGACGCTTCACCGTCTCCAGTTTCGAGCCGAATTGAGGCCCCGCTATAATAAAGATAACCATGGTAATGGCTCCGAACAACAGCCAAAACTTCAGATGCTGGCGCTTGGTCGATACCTCGGGCATCAACTCGGCCAACAACGTAGGGTTACCGTATTTCTTTATCGCTTTCTTCTTCACGATCATGGCGTACACGTAGAACGCCACCAACGCGGGAAGGAGAAAAAGCAAATATAAAAAGTCCGGATGCGCAAATCGAAACATAAGCCTTTTATCTTTATGGTATATTTCTCAACAATGTATTTCTCAATAAGATCTCCACCAGCAACAGGGCGAACACCAGCAAGGCCCAGTTCTTATACTCCTCCTGCTTCTTGCTGTACTCTTGTACGCTGATCTTGGTCTTCTCCATCTGGTCGATCTCGGAATAGATCTCCTTCAGGCTGGCGTTGTCCGTAGCACGGAAATATTGCCCTCCCGTGGTAGAGGCGATCTGCTTCAACGTAGCCTCGTCGATCTCTACCGGTATATTCTGGTACTGCACGCCGAAAGCGGTCTGGAACGGATACGGCGCCATGCCTTTCGTTCCGACTCCGATCGTATAGACACGCACGCCGAACGTCTTGGCGATCTCGGCAGCGGTAACCGGAGCGATCTCGCCGGCGTTGTTCGAACCATCGGTCAGAAGGATAATCACCTTCGACTTAGCGTGGCTGTCCTTAATACGGCTCACGGCATTCGCCAAGCCCAACCCAATTGCCGTTCCGTCTTGGATCATACCGCTTTGGATATCCTTGAAGAGGTTCAGCAAGACCGTATGATCGGTTGTCAACGGGCATTGCGTAAAGCTCTCAGCAGAAAAGACCACGAGACCGATGTTATCGTTCGGACGGCCGTTGATGAACGACGCGGCCACATCCTTCGCCGCCTCCAAGCGGTTCGGGTTCAAGTCTTGCGCCAGCATACTCCCCGAGATATCCATCGCCAACATGATATCGATACCTTCCGTGGAAGAATTGGACCAACTATTCGTGGATTGCGGACGGGCCAAGATCACGATCAGCAGCGCTACCGCTACCATACGCAACACGAAAGGCACGTGACGCAAGTACACGATCCATGATACCGCTCCCGGCGCCTCGAACGCCTCCGACGAGGAGACCTGCAAGCTGGCCTGACTCTTGCTCAGCTTGTAGACGTACCATCCGATCATCGGGATGAGCAACAACAATAAATATAAATAATTAGGATTCGCAAATACCATCTCTTAATCCTTTAAATTAGTTGTATCGTTCGTAGACTTGGGCTGATAGCGTGTCAAGTCGTCTTGACACGGGGCTACCGGCTCATTTGACAGAGGGCTGTCAACGGCTTTGACAGCAGGCTGTCGCTCCTCTTGACCCGAGGCTGTCAGCTCATCTGACAGGGGACTGTCAACCAGCTCCACCATCTCCTCCTCCTTCGTCTGGTTCACGAACAAATACGCGTTCATCATACTCAAATCATTCTCATCCGGCAGCGGGTTCATCTTGGCGAATTTCACGAAGTCGGCCAATTGCAGAATCTGCCTCAAGTTATCGTACACGCTCTGCGCCTCGGAGTTCTTGCGGATCAGGTCCAAGATCTCACCGGAAGTCATCTCCATGGCATTGATACCGAAACGTTCCTCGATATACTTACGCAGCGTATCCGTGATCAAGGTGTAATACTCCTTGCTTCGTCCTTGCTGCCAGAGTTTCTGTTGCTTGATCTCATCCAGTTCCTTGATGGCCTGCTCGTGAGGCGGAAGTTTCGGCTCCTCTTTCTTGAATGGGATCAACGACTTCTTCGCACGGATCCGTTTCACGATATAGGCGATCACGCAAATCAAGAACAGGGCCAGCAAGATCCCGTAAATGATCGGATAATAATCGGCCCATACGAAAGGTGGCTTCCATACGGTCTTGATGTCGTTGAACTCCTCCGGCTTGTCCGCGTTCACGGGAATCGTGGAGACCTTCAAGGCGACTTGGTTGGAATATACGGTATCCACCCCGTCTATCACCTTCAACGGAGGCAACAGATAGAGTGACGAGTCAAACGAGGTAATCAATACATCCTGCTTGATAACGAGCCGGTCGTTCTCGATCTCCGTGGAGTCCGCCTTGGAGAGGTTCAGTACCTCCACCCCCGTCATCAAGGTATCGTTCGGGATCACGATCTGCACGGGGCGATCCTTATCCGCCGTTACCGTAAGGTGCAAGGTAGTCTGCTCTCCGATCAATATGGCGGCCGAGTCGATAGCGACATCGATCAACGGCCTTTGCGCATATGCCCTTCCCCCCACGAGGGAAGCGGCGGCGACCAGAAACAGGATACTTTTCTTTATCAATTTCATCTGCTTGCTTTAATTACGTTTGTCAAAAAGAGCAATCAATGCTTTCACATAATCATCCTCGGTACGGACAGATACGGAGTCTACACGGCATTTCTTGAACGTATCGCTCATCTTCGCCTGCCGTTTCTCCCACCATTCCTTATAGGCCGCGCGCACACGGGCGGAGGAACTGTCTATCCATTGCTCCTTCCCGGTCTCGGCGTCCTTGATCTTCATAAGGCCTACGGCGGGAAGCTCGGTCTCACGACGGTCGTACACCTGAATGGCTACCATGTCATGCTTGCGGTTGGCCACCGTCAGGGCGTCCTTGAAACCCTCCTTATCGATAAAATCGGAAATGAGGAAAGCCGTGCAACGCTTCTTGATGGCGTTGGTCAAGTATTTCAACACTTGGCTGATATCCGTTCTCGTCTCCTCGGGATGGAAATCGATCAGCTCCCGGATGATATATAAGATATGTTTCTTTCCTTTCTGGGGCGGGATAAACTTCTCGATCTTGTCCGAGAAGAACACCACGCCGATCTTATCGTTGTTCTGTATCGCCGAGAAAGCCAAGGTAGCGGCGATCTCGGTGATCACCTCCTTCTTCATGACGTTGACGGAGCCAAAGTCACGGCTACCGGACACGTCGATCAGCAGCATCACCGTCAGCTCACGCTCCTCCTCGAACACCTTGACATAAGGGCGGACGTAGCGGGCGGTCACGTTCCAGTCGATATCCCGGATATCATCGCCGTACTGATATTCCCTCACCTCGCTGAACGCCATACCACGGCCCTTGAAAGCCGAATGGTACTGGCCGGCGAAGATGTTACGGGAAAGACCACGGGTCTTTATCTCGATACGGCGTACCTTCTTTAATAATTCGCTTGTCTCCATTTAAGGAACTTCTACTTTATTCAAGATCTCGCTAATTACCTCCTCAGAAGTCAAGTTGTTCGCCTCGGCCTCATAACTCAAGCCGATACGATGGCGCATCACGTCGTGGCATACCGCACGGATATCCTCCGGGATCACATAGCCCCTGCGCTTGATGAAAGCGTACGCACGGGCGGCCAACGCCAAGTTGATAGACGCACGAGGGGAAGCGCCGAAAGAGATCATGCTCGCCAAGTTCGGCAAACCAGCCTCAGCCGGGAAACGGGTAGCGAAGACGATATCCACGATGTAACGCTCGATCTTCTCGTCCAAATAAACCTCACGAACCACGTTACGGGCGTCGAGGATCTCCTCTTTCGTTAAGATCGGCTTGATCTCCGGACGTTCTCCGGATATATTCTGGCGTATGATCAGTTTCTCCTCCTCCTTCTTCGGGTAATTGATGATCACCTTCAACATGAAACGGTCTACCTGCGCCTCAGGCAACGGGTACGTACCCTCCTGCTCGATCGGGTTCTGGGTAGCCATTACCAAGAAAGGCTTCGGCAACTTGTAGGTATGCTCGCTGATCGTGACCTGACGCTCCTGCATGGCCTCCAACAAGGCACTCTGTACTTTCGCCGGGGCACGGTTGATCTCGTCCGCTAACACAAAATTAGCGAAGATCGGGCCTTGCTTTACCTGGAACTCTTCGCTTTTCTGACTGTAAATCATCGTACCGATCACATCGGCCGGAAGTAAGTCCGGGGTGAACTGGATTCGGCTGTATTTAGCGTCGATCAACGACGACAATGTTTTAATGGCAAGTGTCTTAGCCAAACCCGGCACACCTTCCAACAGGATATGTCCGTCCGAAAGCAAACCGATCAACAAGGATTCAACCAAATGCTTTTGTCCGACGATTACTTTGTCCATACCCATCGTAATCATGTTCACAAACGAGCTTTTACTTTCAATTCGCTCATTCAACTCACGAATGTCTACTGTCTGACTCATAAGATTTATTCTATTATATTGTTATTATATTGTCCCAATTTTACGTTGATTTTTTAGGATGCACAAAATTAGAAATGTTAAATTCGTATCCTTCACTTTTGCAGTTAAATAATACTAACCAACACTTCCTCGTTTTGTTTTATTTTACTTAAAAAAGGGGGATTTCTCATACTCCCCGGCAAGTATCTCTGTTTGTAGGGCGGCGGCTTTCTCCCGCGACTCACGGCTCTTGGCATCGATGCCATACGATTCCGGTGCGGGTATCTCGATCACGGTACCGATCGGGACGTTGTTCGGGTCTTTTATAACAGCCTTATTATGTTGGTAAATATACACCCAGAATAATTTATTGCCATAATATTCCAAGGCGATCACGGTGAGGCGGTCGCCATGCTTGATCTTCACCTGCCCCAATGGTTTTGGCGCCGGTTCCACATAAGGCTCCGGTTCCGTATGCGGGGTCTTCTCCGCTACCGAGTCCGGATGAAGCATCCAAGCTGATTCTTGAACCGTGTCCTTGGCCGTATTCTTGGCTTCCGTTATCACCTCTTCTTGGGCAGGCGCCGGTTTCCAATTATTTCTTCCCAGATAGAAGAATACAGAGATTACGATTATCAAAAAGGCGACGATCATTAATACCCCCTTTTCCTCCGGTTTCCTACGGGCTTGCTCTTCCGGTCTCTCTGGTATGGGAGATGGCTCCGCGGGCAGTTCCGGTTCCAATCCACGTTCCGGTTCAGATACCGATGACGGCTCCGGATCAAACGCTTGCTCTGGCTCAGGCAATGGTTCAGGTTCAGGTTCTAGTATCGGTTCGGGCTTCTCTTTGGGCTGAGTATTTGCCAAAGGGATTTCCTTATCCGGCATTACCTCCTCCACGGACTCGTCTTCCGTTTCCTTCTCCTCTACGGACTCATCCATGTCCGAGAAATCCACGTTCTCGTTGATCTCTGTCGTCTCAAAGATAGAGAAAGGCTTGTTTACCTGTTCCCGCAGGTCTTTATCCGGCAGGAAAGAGAATTTATAATGTTCGGGGATCAAGAAACGTTCACCGGTATTCACGTGGATACTCTCCCGCTTCTCCACAGAGATAATCTTGAAAGTACCCAAGCCCTTTACTTTTACGATCTTATCCGTATAGACCCCTTCGGATACCACCGAGATAAAATCTCTCAAGAAGCGCTCTACCTCTCCTCTGTCCTTGCCGGTACGCTCCGATAATAAACCGGCTAAATCTTGTATATTCAGCCGGTTATTCATGATCACCCAATTCCTTTAAACGATTCTTCACGGTCGTTCCGGGCTTGAACACGGGAACTAATTTAGGGGGAACCAGATATCGCTTCCCGTTCGCCGGATTCACGGAAATACGTTCCGCTTTCTTTTTCACCTCGAACTGGCCGAAGCCTTGCAGATAGATCGTATCGTTATCCACTAATTTCGAACTTACGACGGAACTGAGCGCAGAAAGCATGTCGGATACCTCCTTCGAGGTCCAATCCATGCGATTCGCCAATTCCGTTATAAGTTCCTTGTTTTTCATATCTAATTCCATAACAGTTCGTGCTGCTATATTAGTTATTTTTTCGTTAACCGACAAATATATTGACAGTTTTTACATCAATTCAACACTTTACCATACAGATCAAACGCTTGTGCGTCAATCACCTTTACTTGGTAAAAGCTACCCGGACTCAAGGGAGTATCCTTGGAAATCAATATTTCCGGATCTACCTCGGGCGAGTCGTATTGCGTACGTCCCACGTAGAAATCCTCCTCCTCCCGGTCTACGATCACCCGAAAGGTCTGCCCTACTTTCGAGGCGTTCACGTCGGCGGAGATGCCTTCTTGCACACGCATCAAGTAATCCAGCCGGTCTTGCTTCACCTCCTGTGGGATCTCGTCTTTATAATGCTGATAGGCGTAGGTACCCTCCTCGTGGCTATAGGCGAAAGCGCCCATGCGCTCGAAACGGATATCTTTCACGAAGCGGATCAACTCCTCGAAATCCTGTTCCGTCTCGCCGGGATGACCCACCATCAAGGTGGTGCGTAGATGAATGCCCGGCACTTCCCGGCGCATACGCTCCAACAGCTCATAGGTCTCGGCCTTCGTGATATTGCGGCGCATCATCTTCAACATCGGGTCGCTGATATGCTGGAGGGCGATGTCCATATACTTGCAAACGTTATCACGCTCACGCATCACCGGCAACAGGTCATAGGGGAAATGAGACGGATACCCGTAATGCAAACGAATCCACTCCACGCCCGGGATGTCGGATACCCGCTCCACCAGTTCCGGCAAGGCCATTCGCTTATAGCGATCGAGGCCATAAAACGTAAGATCTTGGGCGATCATCTGGAATTCTTTCACGCCTTGCGCGACCAAGCCACGAACCTCGTCTACAATCTCGTCCATCGGACGGGATTGATAAGCCCCGGTTATGATCGGGATCGAGCAGTAAGAACAAGTACGGTTGCATCCCTCCCCAATCTTCACGTAAGCGTAGTGCCTCGGGGTGGTGAGCACACGCTCGGTAGCCAGCTCTTGATGGTACGACTTGCCCAGATCGGAGATCAACTCCTTCCAATTGAATTTCCCGTAGAAACGATCTACCTCGGGAAGTTCCTTCTCCAGATCTTTCAAGAAACGCTCCGACAAGCACCCCATCACGAAGAGCTTCCCGATCCGTCCTTTCTGCTTTTGCTCGCCCAGCTCGAGGATCATATTGATCGATTCCTCTTGAGCGTCGCCGATGAAACCGCAGGTATTCACCACCACGATCTCGCCATTGATCTTATGGGGATCATGCTCTACCGTATAGCCATTGGCAACGAATTGGCGCATAAGTTGCTCCGAGTCCACTAGGTTTTTCGAACACCCCAGCGTAATAATATCTACTTTATTTTTTCTCATTCTCCAAATAACGAATTGACAAACTCACGTTTGCGGAATACTTGCAAATCCTCCATCCCCTCGCCGAGTCCGATATATTTCACGGGGATACGGAAATGGTCGGAGATACCGATCACGACACCCCCCTTGGCGGTACCGTCCAACTTGGTCACGGCCAAGGCGTTCACCTCGGTGGCGGCGGTAAATTGTTTCGCTTGCTCGAAAGCGTTCTGCCCGGTAGAGCCGTCCAATACCAACAAGATCTCGTGGGGGGCGTCCGGAATCACCTTTTTCATCACGTTCTTGATCTTGGTAAGCTCGTTCATCAAGTTGATCTTGTTATGCAGACGTCCGGCAGTATCGATAATCACCACGTCGGCATCGTTCGCCTTGGCGGAGCTCAGCGTATCGAAAGCCACGGAAGCGGGGTCCGAGCCCATGTTCTGCTTCACGATAGGTACGCCTACCCGCTCGCTCCAGATCACTAGTTGCTCCACGGCGGCGGCACGGAACGTATCGGCGGCGCCCAGATAGACCTTCTTGCCGGCTTTCTTGAACTGGTAAGCCAGCTTACCGATCGTGGTCGTCTTACCCACCCCGTTCACGCCTACAACCATGATCACGTAGGGTTTCTTGCCCTCCGGAAGCGCGAATCCCTCGGCATCCTCCGTATTGTTCTCTGTCAGCAAGCTAGCGATCTCGTCACGCAGCAGGGTGGTCAATTCTTGGGTGGTGACATACTTGTCACGGGCCACACGCTTCTCGATACGGTCGATGATTTTCAACGTGGTATCTACACCGACATCCGAGGTAATCAGTACTTCCTCCAAATTATCCAACACATCGTCGTCCACCTTACTCTTACCGGCGATCGCCTTGGTAATCTTGGAAAAAACACTCTCCTTCGTCTTCGACAGACCTTTATCCAAGGTTTCCTTCTTGTCCTTACTGAAAAAGCTAAAAATACCCATATTTATTTTGTTTCTGTTTTTATTTACTTCAAATCACACTTATCAAGTAGTTTCCGGATCTCCTTAACGGACATAGACTCAATCTCGCTCTTATCATACATCGTCACAAGATAAATTGTTCCTTCATCAACGCTGACAAGTACCGTAAAAGTTATCACCCGAGCTCCCCCTCTCTTACCCTGTGATTTCGAACGGATGGACATCCGGACCTTAGCGAAGGGCGGTAATGCCTCAATCTTATAACTCATTCAATAGATCCTCCAATGGGCGAGAGGTTATTTTTCCCGCCTTCAAGTCTTTTACGCTCTGGAAAGCCTCTTCCAGCACCTCCCGCTCGCTTCGCTTGGCAGGCGAGAAGGTCTTCTCTTTTAAGTTCCGCAAGAGCGATAAAGCCTTACGCATAAGCTCCTCATTATCCAAGATACTCATGGCTTCCTCCATGTATGTATATTTCAACTCATTCGCTGTCATGGTCATATTCCTCCCTTTGCTTGTTTTTAATCCATCCTGTTCTTATAATCCTCATAGCCGAACGTACGGTACATCACCAGCTGGTCGTCCTTGCTCCAAAGGGCTAAGGAAGGATGCGGGATGCCGTTGAACATATTCGTTTTCACGATCGTGTAGTGGATCATATCCTCGAAAATCAGCTTGTCGCCGATCTCCAAAGGCTTGTCGAACGACCAATCCCCCATATAATCACCGCTTAAACAGCTATTCCCCCCGATCCGGTACGTAGGTTTCCCCTCCACGGCATCCGTGGCGAAACGGATAGCCGGCTTGTAGGGCATCTCCAGGCAATCCGGCATATGGCAGGTGAACGAGGCGTCGATAATCGCCGTCTTGATACCGTGGTTCTCCACGATGTCCACCACGGTTGTCAGCAAGAACCCGGTCTGCCAAGCGAAGGCGCTACCCGGCTCCATGATCAACTCCAAGTTCGGATATCTTTCCTTAAAGCCTTTCAGCAAAGCGATTAAATGCTCCACGTCGTAGCCCTTACGGGTCATCAGATGGCCGCCTCCCATATTCAGCCACTTGACGTGAGGCAGGAAACGGCCGAAACGCCTCTCCACCTCGGCCAGTGTCCGCTCCAGATCATAGGAGGTAGACTCACACAAGGTATGGAAATGCAGCCCCTCGATACCCTCCGGCAGCTTATCTCCCAGCAAGTCGCCGGTCACCCCCATCCGGGAACCCGGGGCGCAAGGATTATACAGGTCCGTCTCCACGTCCGAGTATTCCGGATTGATCCGCAATCCACAAGACACCCGGTTACCATCCGCCCGCACCATCGGATAAAAACGATGGAACTGAGAGAGCGAGTTGAACGTGACATGACTACTGTATCTCAAGATCAACGGGAAATCAGCCTCCGTATAAGCCGGGGAATAGGTATGCGCCGGACTTCCCATCTCCTCGAAGGCCAACTGGGCCTCGAATTTAGAGCTCGCTGTCGAAAAAGGAATGTACTCACGTACGATCGGGAACGCTTTCCATAAAGCGAAAGCCTTAAAAGCCAATATGATATTCACTCCCGCACGTTCTTTTACGCTCTTGATCAAGGACAGGTTGTTTCTCAGTAATTTCTCCTCCATCACATAGCAAGGCGAGGGTATCTTGTTGATGTCTATCATGCTGTATCTCAATATTTCATAATAAATGTGCAAATATAGCGAAAACATTCGGAGAAAGCAAGGTTTCCGCTCCGAAAAAGCAATAAAAATACAACTATATTTTTCATTTAAAGACTATTGTGTTTAGCCACGAACACTATTGTGTTTGGCGGCGAACATTATTGTATTCAACCGTGAACACTATTGTGTGTTTTAAAGGAAAAAAACGGCGACGTGACGTCGCCTCTTCTTTTTTTCTTATCTTTCCTAATATACTTATATATAGTAGTGCGAAACGCAGTGCGAAAAAGCGATACCTTTTTCATTCAATCAACTAAAAACCAACACCTTGGTCATTCGAAACGTAGTGCGAAATGCGGTGCGAAATACGATGCGGCTCGTAGCATGCCCAGACATGCCATAAGCTAACCGTCAATCATTCAACATAGTAAGTTTAGCGAACTTCAAAAGTAACTGCTTTTGTCCGAAATGATCGAAGGCCACTGTAGCCTTCGCGTTACCACCCTCTCCTTCTATCGAGACAATCTCACCTTCCCCAAAACGATCATGGCGAACCTTGGAACCCACATGTAACCCCGATAGATCCGTGGCTGGAGCCGCCGAAAAGGACGATTCCATCGTGTTTTTTAGCTTCGTAAGATGCCCTTGACGCTGTGCCGCTTGCTTCACCGGCGACACGAAATCATCCTCAACCGCCCTTGGTTGCCGGAATGGAGAGGCAAAAGCCGGGCGCCCGTAGCGTTCACGGGCCGAGGCGAATGCATCTGAAGCGCCGGCATCCGAAGGCATATCCAGATACTTAGCGTCTATATCCTTCAAGAAACGGCTGGGCGTACACATATCCGTCTTCCCATTACGATAGCGGCTCTTCGCATAGCTCAATACGCAATTTTGCTCCGCACGGGTAATCGCCACGTAGAACAAACGACGCTCCTCCTCTACCGCTCTCGGGTTATCTTTCGACAGGGACGAGGGGAATAGGTCTTCCTCCAAGCCTACCACGAAAACATTCGTGAATTCCAATCCCTTGGCGGCATGTACGGTCATCATCGTGACCTTATCGGAGTTTTCCTCTTTATCGTTATCTTGATCGGTGAGCAAGGATACCTCCGCCAAGAAGTCGGACATGGCGACTTGCTCCATGCCCTCCTCACGCCGGATCTCGCAAAACTCAGCGATACCTTTCAGCAACTCCTGCAAGTTCTCTTGCTTGCTCACGCCCTCTACGGAACGGTCTTGAAACAGGTCGGAAACGATGCCGCTACGCTTCACCACCAAAGTAGCCAATTCCTCTGCGGAGAGTTTTTTATTCTCTTCAATGAAAACTTCAATCAAACTACGGAAATCGCTCAGTTTCTTAGCTGTACCGTTATTTATCGGTAGCGAATATTCCAAGGGGGCTTGAAGCACGGTCCACAGGCTTACCCCGTATTCGGTAGCGGCGCCGACAAGCTTACCTACCGTCGTGTCCCCGATTCCCCGGGTGGGATAATTGATGATTCGCTTCAAGGCCTCCTCGT
>SKEX01000792.1_pt1 | contig 16165 bp, 16 predicted proteins | sample 4841451 | NCBI WGS metagenome assembly SKEX01 (sample SAMN11008798, study PRJNA524170) | human gut metagenome | isolation source: fecal sample from pouch patient p38, | place: Israel: Tel-Aviv | reverse complement strand
ACTGAAGAAGCTGAGCCGCAGTGGATAGGGCATTGTTGATCAGAGGGGCAAAGATAGAGCTTGCACGCCGCGAGTTCTTTTTTTATTGCAATGTAAAGGCTCCTGATTTTTACAAGGAGGACCGGCAGTACCTGCTTGACCTCTGCAACGCCTTTCAGGATTTTATCCAGTCAGACGATGAGGTTATGATTGTCAATGAGCCTCCCAGACATGGAAAGAGCCGCACAGCGGGCCTTCTGGTAGAGTGGGTACTAGGGAATGACCAGACCGCTAAGATTATGACCGGTTCCTACAACGAGACTTTATCCACGATGTTTTCCAAAAATGTCCGGAATGACATCATGGAGGAAAAGGCGGATGAGAACCGGATTGTATTCTCAGACATCTTCCCCGGCGTCCGGATCAAGCGCGGTGACGGAGCCATGAACCTGTGGAGCCTGGAAGGAGGGTACAACAATTACCTGGCCACATCCCCAACCGGTACGGCCACCGGCTTCGGCGCCTCCTTGTTGATCATTGATGACCTCATAAAGAACGCCGAGGAGGCCAACAATGAACTGACCAAGGAAAAGCACTGGAGCTGGTTCACAGACACGATGCTGTCACGTCTGGAGGAGGGCGGGAAGATCATCATTATCATGACCCGGTGGGCCAGTGATGACCTGGCAGGCCGGGCTCTGGAGCATTTCAAGGAGTCGGGAGCAAAGGTACGTCACATTTCCATGAAGGCCCTTCAGGACGATGGGACCATGCTATGTTCGGAGGTTTTGTCCAGGAAATCGTATGAAGCCAAGATAAAGGCCATGGGGGCCGACATTGCATCGGCAAATTATCAGCAGGAGCCTATTGACCTAAAAGGCCGGCTGTATGCCAGTTTTAAAACCTATGAGAAGCTGCCCGAAGACAGTAACGGGAATAGCCTGCTGGAAGGAATCTACAGCTATACAGATACGGCAGATGAAGGGGACGATTTCCTGTGTACGATCATATGGGGGGTGTGTCTTAAGGAAGCGTATGTACTGGATGTATATTACACAAAAGCCGGGATGGAGATAACAGAACCAGAAACAGCCAGGCGCTTCTATCAGTTCAAGGTTAATAGAGCCAGAATCGAAAGCAATAATGGCGGTTCAGGATTTGCAAGAAATGTGTTACGGATCCTGTCAGAGGCATTTGAGAGTAACTATACAGAGGTCAAATGGTTCCACCAGTCAAAGAATAAAAAGGCCAGGATCCTGTCAAATGCAACCTGGATCATGAACCATGTGCATTATCCAGTCAACTGGCGGGATAAATGGCCGGAATACTATAACGCAATGGTCAAGTACCAGCGGGAAGGTGACAACCGGCATGATGACGGGCCGGATGCAACGACCGGTGTGGCCGAAACCATGAATATGTTAGGAGCGTGAGAAAGTGGGTGTATTGCATAAATTGAGCGAGAATATAAAGCATGGGATCCGAAGCTGGCTGAATGTAACGCCAGCCAATCCTTACAGCATCCAGATCCATGAGGTGATGGATTTTGAACTGAACGCAATCCGCAACCGGATATGGTATCGCGGGGACGGCAATGAGTTAGAGCAGATGTACCAGCAGAACCCGGAATACGCGGATAAGTATAAGTTCTGGGCCAGCAGGTGTACCCCCGGCATGGAGATGCGTAAGATCCATACAGGACTTCCGGGCTTGATCGTAAAGATCCTGGCTTCCATTGTACTGTCAGACATGGGGGACTTTGATTTCCCGGAAAGCGAGGCACACCGAAAATTATGGGGAGATATGGCAAAGCCTACGAATAACGATTTCCCTAAAAAGTTAAAAGAAGCCTTAAAAGAAGCGCTTTATATAGGCGATGGGGCGTTTAAGATAACAATTGACACCCAGGAGAGCGAGTACCCGATCCTGGAATGGTATCCAGGAGAGCGGGTTGAGATTATCCGAAGGAGAGGCAGGATCTGGGAGGTTGTATTTAAGACGCCATATAAAGATGGCTATCAGCAATATGTCCTGCATGAGCATTACGGATATGGCTATGTCCGTAATGCGCTGTACCAGGGAGAAAACCAGATCCCTCTGGATGCGATCCCGGCAACCAAAGGAATCCGGGATACGACTTTCGATAAAGCAGTGATCCTGGCCGTCCCTCTAAGGATTTATGAATCCGCAAAATTTGAAGGAAGAGGCGGCAGCATCTTTGACGGGAAACTGGATAACTTTGATGCCCTGGATGAGGTATGGTCCCAGTGGATGGATGCTCTGAGAAAAGGCAGGGCAACAAAATACATCCCAGCAGATCTGATTCCCAAAGATCCGAAAAACGGGGAAATGATGAAACCGAATCCATTTGACAACAGCTATGTCAAAATCAATATGGGCTTTTCAGAAAATGCGGATTCTCAGATCGAAATTCAGCAGCCTTCCATCCCCCACGAAAGCTACCTGGCCAGCTATGTGACAGCTTTAGATCTCTGCCTCCAGGGGATCATCAGCCCCAGCACCCTGGGGATTGATACAAAGAAACTGGATAATGCAGAGGCCCAGAGGGAGAAGGAAAAGACGACCCTGTACACCAGGGACGCTATCATAGAGGCCTTGCAGGAAACCCTCCCGGAGCTGGTCAGCGCTACCATCAATGCGTATAACATCCTCCTGAAGAAGCCGATTGAGGAGGTAAAGGTGGACATCCCGTTTGGAGAATACGCGAATCCATCCTTTGAGAGCCAGGTGGAGACCCTGGCAAAAGCCCGCTCTGGCGCGCCGGTGATGAGTGTCGAGGCCCAGGTGGAGGAGCTTTACGGGGACAGTAAGGATAAGACCTGGAAACAGGAAGAGATAGCCCGGCTGAAAGCGGAGCAGGGGATTGCAGAGGTAGAAGAACCGGGGATCAATCAGTCCGCTGGTTCTTTCCAGGTGAGTGTGGAAGGAGGGAAACAGGATGCAGGTCAAAGTAATGAACCGGGTGTACCGAATGAACCAGAAGGAGTATCAGGGCCTCCTGGAAGTGGCCAGTGAGCAGGTGCCTCTCGGCATCTATGCCATCGAAAAGAAAGGATATGCGGAGCTACGCTGCGATAAGTGCCAAAGCATAACCCAACTAAAGAACCTAACCCGTCAATTCAAGACGGCGGGGTATAAGGTATATGTTAATGGGAGGTAGAGCGCATGGAGGTTCCTGGCTTTAACTTGCTTTTACAGGATTTTTGCGAATACTGCGGAAATTTTGAGCCTGAAATAGAGATGCTTGATTACTCTGATTTGAGAGTAGGACATAAATTTGTCACTAACATCCGGTGCGTGAACCGCAAGAAATGTAACCGCATTGTCCAGAGCTTAAAACGGAGAATACAGGATGAATGAATATGATCTGGCTGCTGCCTTCGAGGCGATTGAGGATGAGCTAATCCGTTCTATGATCCGCAACATGGACCGCCACAGGGCAGAGGAGACCAGGGAAGGGGGCCAGTGGTCCATGTGGCAGGCGGAGCAGCTGAAGGCTCTGGAAAAGTACAAGCGGGAGAACCAGAAGCGGTATAAGGGAAGATTTAAAACCCTGAACAGGGAGATTGAGGACCTGATTCGAAGAGCCAGACAGACCGGGGGCATGGAGCAGGAAAAGAGGATCCTCCAGGCAATCCGAAAAGGCTTTAAGGTCCAGGGACGCAACCGTTCTCCGGCACATGAGGCAATGACAGCGGAATTTTTCAAGCTGAATGACCGGAAGCTGGAGGCATTGATCGAGGCCACTACCCACGACATGGAAGCGGCGGAGGCGGCTGTTCTGCGTAAAGCCAACGATGATTACCGCAAGGCGATCTTCAATGCCCAGGTTTATGCCAATACCGGTGCAGGAACCTATGAGAAGGCAGTGGACATGGCCACAAAGGATATGCTTTCCCGCGGCCTGAACTGTATTGTTTATGCCAACGGCGCAAGACATACTCTGTCAGACTATGCTGATATGGCCATCCGGACGGCATCCAAGCGGGCATACCTGCAAGGAGAGGGAGAAAAACGGCAGGAGTGGGGGATTTCTACAGTTATTGTGAATAAGCGTGGGAACCCCTGTCCAAAGTGCCTGCCTTTTGTGGGTAAGGTACTGATCGATGATGTGTGGAGTGGCGGCCCGGAGGATGGGATTGACCCGGAAACAGGAAAGAAGTATCCGTTGATGAGTTATGCCATCAGTAAGGGGCTGTACCATCCACGCTGCAAGGATAGCCATACCACTTATTTTCCGGGAATTTCCACAGCAGACGATACCTGGACAAAGGAGGAGCTAAAAGCCATCGGACAGGAATACGAAGCAGAGCAGAAACAGCAGTATGCGAAGCGGCAGGAAGAGAAGTATGAGCGATTAGCGGAGTATTCGTTGGATGCGGAAAATAAAAAACGGTATGGGATAAAAACTCAGAGTCTACATGAGCAATACGAGAGTGATATTTTGGGCCGATTTAAAAAACTGTTTTCAGGTGAAAATTCTGAATTGGAACAGGTTCAGGTGAAATTTGTGAAGAAAGTAAACGAAAACCCAATACAGTCAGTTCAAAAAATACTTTTGAATTCATATTCTCGGGTTAAAATCAAAAAATGGGATAAGCCCAATTCGCGATTTGATGATAAAAATTGGTGCGTCATGATAGGAAGATCTATAGATGATACAACAATTGCTCATGAATTATTTCATGAAATAGACGCTACATATGAAATATCTGAAAATAGACACCTTCTTACTGCACTGGAAAAAGACGCTGACTTGATAATAAAAAAGTCAAAAAAGTATGGAAATGATGTGGCTAGTATGATAAAATCGTTGTACCCAGAAGAATTTGTAAAAACAGATACAGGCCGTATGGTTATTAAAGCAGAGCATAGAGGATTGTCCGATATTCTGCACGGACTTTCTTATGGTGAGATCGACATGGGATATGGTCATAGACGGCCTGGGTATTGGGAGAAAAATCTTAATATTGAAAGAGAAACATGGGCTCAGATCGGACGTTCGTTATATCAAAACGATCCTAAGGATATAGAGATGGTTCGATATTTATTGCCGAACACATATAAAAGAGTGTTAGAAATTCTTGAGGAGGTGGCCTGTTGATGTACCATGGTCCAAAGAGTGAGGAACTTCTTGAATTACGAATTCAATATGAAAAGATGTTTGGCTATGATCCAAATGGAGATGTGGAAATTGAAATAGCAGATTATGGAGAGTATGTTTCTTTATTGAAAAAATGTATTGAAGAAAGAAAAGATATGTTTGAGATTTTGGAAATATAAAAACCACCAGTCAGTAATGGCCGGTGGTTTTTTTGTATGCATTTTTAGGTTGTGCGACGTCGCAACAGGGAGGTGAAACCGATGATTGCAGCAGTATTTACAGAGAATAACGATTACGCCCAGGTTTACGGCGTGTGGCAGTGGGATTACGGGCAGGAGCTGCGGATCCAGGGCCTACATCTTCCTGCGGCGGTTGAAATCCATTTCGCACTACAGGAAACCGGCGGCGAAGCTGTGACCCGTGTGGGCGTAACGCAGGATGGGATAACAACTGTCCCGATCCCGGACAGTATGTTAGAAGGAGCCGGAAACTCTAAGGACTATCAGATCTATGCGTGGGTGTACCTGGCAGATCAGGTATCTGGTGAAACGATCAAGCGGATCAAGATACAGGTCAGGGCAAGACCCATGCCGGAGGCTTTTGAGGCTCCAGAAGATGGGGAGATCTTCCGTCAGGCCATCGAGGCCGTCAATGAGGCCGCCAAGAAGGCAGAGGACGCGGGAAAGGAGGCAGTATCCTCCGCGGGTGAGGCCAGGGAGGCGGCCACACAGGCGGGAAAACATCTGGAAACCGTCCAGGGGTTGGCAGATCAGGCGGAGATTAACGCTGATACCGTGGCACAGGACAAACAGGCAGTAGCCGGTATGCTCTCTCAGGTGCAGCAGGCGGCCTCAGAAGCGGCCCTGTCGGCAGAGGCAGCCAAGTTATCAGAGACAGCCGCAGGACAGGCCCAAACGGGCGCAGAGGCGGCAGAGGATGGGGCAAGGCAGTATGCCGCAGACACGGAGGCAGACCGGCAGGAGGTTGCAAGCGCCAGGCAGGCAGTACAGCAGATGCGTGAGGACGTGGCAGCGGACAAATCAGAAGTTGAGCAGACAGCAGCAGGTTTTGTAGATACAGCCCGGCAGGCAGTATCAGATGTCAATGCTGCGGGCAAGGCCCAGGTAGATGCTATTAAGACAGCCGGGCAGGGTGCGTCAAATGCGGTAGAGACAGCCAAAACAACAGCAGTACAGGCAGTCACTGCGGAAGGCGATAAGCAAGTACAGCGAGTGCAGGAAGCGGCGGCAGGTGTTGAGGCCGATCGGGAGCAGATTGGTCAGAATAAGGCCGACATAGCTGGTTTGGCAGAAGATATAACCGATCTGGCACCGGGGATCAAGATTACCGCCACCGGCACAGACATCACCATCAAGGACGCCGCCGAGGGCCGGGAACTTCGGGGTCTGCGGGTGTTTGGAAGGTCAGAGCAAGGTGAAGGGCCAAGCCCAGATAACCCGCAGGAAATTGAGAGTGTAGGAGGTACTGGAAATATCGAGGTGGCAATTCAAGGTAAGAATCTTTTGAGAGGAAGATTGTACCACGCTAAATATTCAAGCGGGATTGGCTTTATATATAACGAAGATGAAATGGTATTACCATATGCGCCATCTAAAGAAAATGACGGTATTGGCTATATAGTCCCTTGTGAACCAGGGAAACGGTACACATTTAGCGTTTCCAATCCCAACAAGAATGCCGCTGTTGGTATTTCCGAGTATAAAACTTTTGAGGATGCAAAAAAACACCAAAATGCAATTGGCTATCGTACTGTAGCACTACCTGAAACGTCTTATACATCTAAGTCTCAAGGTGTACTGTTGTGTGTTTTGGCAGCTAAATGGACTGATGGCAATACATCGCTGCACGAATGTACAGAATCAGAGTTGTTGCAGCTTGAGTTAGGGAGTAATGTCACCGCTTACGAACATCCAAAAACATTACAATCAATTACTTTACAAACTCCGAATGGTCTCCCAGGCATCCCGGTAACATCAAACGGCAACTATACAGATGCCAAGGGCCAGCAGTGGGTATGCGACGAGATCGATCTGGAAAGAGAGAAATATATCGAGAGAAGATGGCAGAAGGTATTTGATGGGAGTGAGGATTGGCGTATCTATTCATCGTCCAGATTTAAAGGATATATGATTGATGGTATCCTGCCATTCTCTGACAGTAGACGAGCTGGATTTTGCAATATGTTTACTGTTTCGGAAAATACCGAGATTATCGAATCCATATGGCTGGGGGTTGGTAATTCAATATTATATACCGTCAGTAATCGTTTTTATGATGAAAGTCTTGAAGATAAAGGACTTGCCAACTGGAAAGCGTTCCTCGCAGAAAATCCAATGAAAGTAATGACCTATTTGGATACCCCCATCGAACGCGGCCTCACCCCGGAAGAGATCGCCGCCTACAAGGCCCTTCGGACGTACAGCCCGACTACGGTTGTGAGCAATGACGCGGGGTGCCATATGGAGACAACCTATACCGCTGATACCAAGACCTATATCGACAACAAATTTGCAGCCCTTAATAAGACCATCTTAGATGCAGTAGGAGGTACATAATGCATGAGATTATAAGAAACGTAATCCAGTCGGGCAGCTATGAACTGACGGATATTCTGAAAAAGATCGATACCATCTGGCTCCAAGGCGCCCTCACGGATGAGGAGCGCACGGAGCTGGTTGATCTGGCCCGTACCCGCGCCGACCCGGAAAACAGTTATGCCCCATTGCAGAAACAGATCGACACCCTGTACACGAACATGACTGAGATGGGAAAGACAATCCTCAGCCTGACGGGCCGGATCGCCAAGCTGGAAGGCGGCAGCGTCACCCCGCCGGAGACGGAGGAGTACCCCGCATGGGTACAGCCCACCGGGGCACATGACGCTTATAGCACAGGCGATAAGATGACTTACACGGACGGCAAGCGGTATATCTGCCAGATGGACGGCTGCGTATGGGGGCCGGATGCGTACCCGTCAGGCTGGAAACTGGCTGAGTGATGGGAGGTGAGCTCATGGGACTGATTACATGGTGGAGACAGCGCAGATGCAGGCACAGGTACCGTAAGCATTGGAGCCGGGAGGCTGGCGGGTATGTGCGGCGGTGCGTGAGGTGTGGAAAAATCGAATAAGTCATAGAATTAGTCATAAGCACGCAGGCAATTCTGGGTGTTATTTTTATGCCCGAAGGCACAAAACTACGGTGAGACACACTGTTAGCAACTGTCCGTGCAGACAGCACACGAAAAACTGTAGGAATGGGAGACACCCTTAAAACTGTGAAAGGAGACAAAAAATGAGGTTTAAAAGATTTATGCCATGTTATGCACCAGATGGAGGCACCGGAGGCGGCGAAGGAGCAGGGACAGGAAACGCCGGTACCGGACAGCCATCGCAGCAGACAACCCAGCAGGGAGGCCAGGCTCCAGCAATCGACTATGACCGGATCGCCCAGATCCTGGAGGGAAAACAGGCGGCAACGGAGGACAGTGTCCTTAAAGGGTATTTTAAGCAGCAGGGGTTATCAAAAGAAGAAATGGAGCAGGCAATCGCCGCCTTCAAGCAGAAGAAAGCCGCCAGCCAACCGGATGTGAACGCTATACAGAATCAGCTCACCCAGGCCCAGGCTGCCGCGCAGGCCGCCCAGCTCCAGAGTGCTGCAACCATAGCGGCGGTATCCCTTGGCATTGATGCCAAGACAATTCCCTATGTTCTTAAGATGGCAGATATCAGCCAGGTAATGGGCCAGGACGGGAAAATCAATGATGAAGCAATGAAACAGGCGCTTAATAAGGTGCTGGAGGATGTACCGGCATTAAAGCCCCAGGCGGCAGGCTCCACCGGATTTGTCCAAGTGGGTGCAGCCAGCGGACAGCAGCAGACCGGGGCGTCTGATGATGCCTTAAAAGCGGCATTTGGACTTACCTAAAGAAAGAGAGGACCTAACATATGGCAGTATATGATTATGCAACAACGTTTACGCAGCTTCTTCAGCAGAAGTACGCGAAAGAGCTTTGTTCTGACGCGCTGGCGCAGAGCAATCAGCAGGTGAAATTTATCAATGCTCAGACCATCAAACTCCCCAGAATGACGGTATCTGGCTATAAGGATCATACCAGGACACCCGGCTTTAATGCAGGCACTCTGGGGAATGACTGGGAGGCTAAGAAGCTGGAGCATGACCGTGACGTGGAATTTTGGATTGATCCGATGGATATTGACGAGACGAACCTTACCTTGTCTGTAGCCAATATTCAGAATGTCTTTGAAACAGAACAGGCAATCCCAGAGAAGGATTCCTACCGTTTCAGCAAGCTCCATACAGAGTTGACTACATATTCCGGAAGGATTGATTCCACTGTGGTCACAGCGGCCAATTTCCTGGAAGCATTTGATACAGAAATGGCGTACATGGACGAGGCTGGCGTACCAGAGGAAGGCAGAATCCTTTATGTGACGCCCTCCATGCGTAAGATCGTAAAAGAGGCAGAAGGCCTTCAGCGGGTCATTTCCGTAAACACTCCATCTACGATCAATCGGAAAGTACACAGCCTGGATGATGTGGCGATCAAGATGGTGCCATCTGCCAGGATGAAGACAAAGTACAATTTTACCGATGGATGCGTAGCGGCAGAGGACGCAAAGCAGATCAACTGGATCCTGATCCATACCTCCTGCGTGGTGTGCCGGGATAAATACAGCTATATCAAGCTGTTTACACCAGGGACGGACTCCAGAACGGCGGACGGATACCTGTACCAGAACCGCTGCTACGGGGATCTGTTCCTCCTGGAGAAGAAGGTAGAAGGATGTGCAATGAATGTGAACGCATCGGAGTGACAGAATGAGAAAGGATAAGGCATGAGAGCTATTAAAGGAAATAAGGAATATATCATTGATGAGAGTCAGAAGAAAGCATACCAGGACAGTGGTTTTGACATCATGGATGATGATGGGAAAGTGATCGGATACGGCCGTGGAAAAACAGTTCCTTTTGAAGACTACATGAATGCGGTTAAAGAGATCGAACGTCTCCAGGGCTTAGCTGCTGAAAAACAGGCTGAAAACGAAGCATTGAAAGCGGAAAATGCTTCACTCCGGGCCGCAAAGCAGGAAGTAAGTAAGAAAGCAGAAAATAAAAAGGCTGGTGAGTAAATATGGCTTATGAACCATATGCCACCCCGGAATATTACCAGGACACCTATAACGGCAGCATGATCCCGGCGGATCAGCTCGAGAAGGCGCTCCGCGAGGCATCCCGCCATATTGATTCCCTGACCTACAATCGGATTGTAGGCCGGGGAATGTCTTTGTTGACGCCATTCCAGCAGGATGTTATCCGGGAGGTAGTCTGCCAGCAGGCGGATTTTGAGTACGAAAATGCGGATGAGATCAGCACGATCCTGCAAGGCTACAGCATCAACGGCGTATCAGCTCAGTTTGGTAGCTCCTGGAATGTATTTACAGGCAATGGCGTTGCCATGAAGCGCGATACATATGCTTTGCTGTGTCAGACGGGCCTGTGCTGCCGGTTAGCGAGGTGAGGCCATGAAATATCCATGCTTAGTGCCGAAACGGCTCTGTAGGACGGATATACACGTTCATCTGGAGTCTGAAGGCACAGACAACCATGGCCAGCCGGAGAAAGTCCTTGACCTGGATCTAAAATGCAACTTCCAGGACCGGGCCAAGACCATTCTCACAGCGGAGAAGAAACTGGTGCAGATTACTGGTACCTCCTTGATACCAGGGGACATTGCCCCAGACTGGCCGACGATCAGCGGCGGAAGCGTGATCGTATTTGGAGAGGAGCGCCGGATCCAGCAGGGGACGAAGAACCGGAACCCGGACGGAACAGTGAACTTTTGCACGCTGGAGGTGGTCTGATGCAGGTGAGATCCACAGTGAAACTGAATATGGCCAGGATCCAGCAGTTGTCTCAGGCGGCTGTGACAGCCCTGGAGAAGACTGGCGAGGCCCTGCATACAGAGGTTGTACAGGCACAGGTCATGCCATTCGATACAGGCCATTTGCAGGAGGATGCTACTTTTGTGGATTACAGCGAATCTTCGCAGGGGAAAGTATCACTGGTAACAAGCACACCATATGCCCGGAGGCTGTACTACCATCCGGAATACAACTTCCAGACGGATGAAAACCCTAATGCAAAAGGGCAGTGGTTTGGAGATTGGCTGCCGGGAGGAAGCAAGGCGGATTTTGTTCCTAAAGCTTTTAAAGAGAATTATAAAAAGGCAGGTGGTGTGTGATGCTGACCGTAGATGATATCAGAGGATATATAGCCGGTCTTGGGGAGTATAACATGGTGTACATTGGCAAGATGGACAATAAGAGGGAACATTCCATAGGCGTATATCCGCGGAAAGCTTCCGGACAGCCTGTGACGGCCCTGGGAGGCCCGCAGTACAGCTCCTATGATATCCGGCGTATATCCCTGTTGGTCCACTGGGATAAGGATGTACGGGCCTCAGAACAGGCGGCCTATGAATTATTTGAGAAACTTAGAAATGTATCCGGCCTGATGATAGGTGATACCCATGTTAACCAGATCAGTCTTAAGGTACCTGAACCGCAGCCGGTAGGTACAGATGATAACGGGGTATACGAGTATGTAATCTGGCTGGATTTTGTATATCAGAGAAAGTGAGGGATAAGAGATGGCAGAAGCAGCAGGAAAAGTCTATCCGGTACACAACAATGAGTTTAAATTCGGGACCAAAGGCATGACCAGCGCAGATGAGGATATGGTAGTACCGGCAGACCTTGAAAATTTTGCTCCGTCTATTGATGGAACGGTAGAGGAATGGTATGCCATGGACGCAAAAGGCTGGGCCAAGTCGGCTATGACAGGAAAGAAGCTGTCATTTGCTTTTAAAGGCAAGAGATCTGTGGGAGACCCCGGAAATGACTACATTGCGGGGCTTGCATGGAAATTTGGGCAGGACGTTATGACGAAATTTGAGTGGGTTATGGTATCCGGTGCAAAGCTGGCCTGTACCGTAGTTGTTAACGTAACCACACCCGGAGGCGGGGATACCACGAACATTGATACCCTTGAATTTGAGGTGACGTGTTACGGCAAGCCGGAATTTACACCGGCTCCGGGAGTAGGCGGCTGAACAGAAGGAGGAAAAAAGAATGTCAAGAAGAGTAGATATTACAGAAAGATTAAGCTTTGATGAGAATCCCTGCCTTGTAATCAAGGGAAGGGAATTGGAAGTTAATACAGATGCCCCGACTATGCTTAAGGTGATGGGAATTATGTCTGGTGATGATTCGGGAACAAAGGAAATTATTGATGCTTATGAGCTTGTATTTCCTCAGGCGTCAAGGGATGTAATCGAAAAGGAATTGAAGTTAAGCTTTAACGACCTGGTTATTGTGGTACAGGAAGCCTTTAATCTGGTTCTGGGAGAAGATAACAAGCTGGGAGAGTAGCGACCCGTACTACGATCTGTTTGAGGACTGGGATCTGATTGTCTCCAGTTTCCTGTCGCAGTACGGGTTAAGAATCAGGACGAAAGAGTTTGAATCAGTCTCTTGGGATGAATTTAAGGCGCTGATTGCCGGATTATCTCCGGAGACCGCTTTGGGGCGCGTAGTAGCGATCCGGTCTGAAACGGATAAGGATGTTATCAAGCACTTCTCAAAGGATCAGCGCCGGATCTATGACGAATGGAGAAACCGGGGAGCTGAAACGATGGATGAGAAAACCTTTGAGCAGAGTATGGCTGATCTGGAACGTATGCTTGCGGCCATGTGCGGTTAGGAGGTGGCGGAAATTGAAAAAGTAAGAAAGCAGATCCGGTGTCCATACTGCGGATACCGGATGCCAATCTATTATGACCCAGATGCCTGTGCAAAAGGAATTTTTGTACGGTGTAAGGGTCGGGATTGTAAGAGAGAGTTCGAGGTAGATATACAGCCGGACAAGTAGTGCCATCATGTGCCGATGTCTGAGTAACAGATAGAGGCAGGTGGTACATATGGCAGCTGATGCGTCCATTAGTTTTGACATATCGCTGGATTTAGGAAAAATCAAGACAGCAGTAGATAATGCGTCCCGGAAAGTAAAGTCTAATTTTGAGAAGGCCTTTTCAAATTCAGCACAAAAATGCCAGCGATCATGCGATGAGATGGCTGGGGCTTTTAGAAAAGTCGATGCTTCTGCTGATGAAACTCGACGAAAAATAGAATCTATTTTGAACGATAGCGAAAAGAGTGCAAAATCGAAAGCCTCATCTATCGCTTGGGTTTACCGAAAGCAGGGGATGAGTCAATCTGAAGCCATGAAAAAAGCATGGTCGGAGATTGAACGAAATGGGAAATCATCTTCTGAGAAAGTTAAAAAGAGCATACGAGGTATTGGATCGCAAGCCAAAGACACAGCAGGAGATCTTACTGGCGCTTTAAGCCCGGCACTAAAAAAAATAGGGATTGCCTTAGGAGCAGCATTTTCCGTAAAAAAACTGGTTGATTTTGGAGCTGATTGTTTACGTCTTGGGTCAGATCTCCAGGAAGTCCAGAACGTAGTAGATGTAACATTTCCCCAGATGTCTAAGCAGGTGGATAATTTCGCTAAGAACGCTGTGGCATCCTTTGGATTATCGGAAACCATGGCGAAAAAGTTCGCCGGTACATCCGGGGCCATGGCGAAAGCATTCGGATTCAGTGAACAAGCTGCCTATGAGATGGCTACAACCCTTACCGGATTGGCGGGGGATGTAGCCTCTTTCTATAACATCAGCCAGGATGAGGCCTATACTAAGCTGAAATCTGTCTTTACGGGTGAAACGGAATCCCTGAAGGATTTGGGCGTGGTTATGACTCAAAGCGCCCTTGATGCGTATGCACTGGCAAATGGATACAGTAAGACTACGGCAAAAATGTCTGAGATGGAAAAGGTGGCCCTGCGGTATAAGTTTGTGCAGGATCAGCTTTCCTTGGCTTCCGGTGATTTTATCAGGACTTCTGACGGATGGGCGAATCAGGTAAGAGTTTTACAACTCCAGTTTGATTCACTGAAAGCCACAATCGGCCAGGGCCTGATTAACGTCCTGACGCCGGTTATTAAGGTAATCAATACCATTATTGGTAAGCTGATGAGCCTGGCAAACGCTTTTAAGGCTTTTACGGAAATGATTACCGGCAAGGGATCATCGGGCGGAGGAGCCAGCGCAGCCGCTGCAGGGATGGAGGCTGTGGCACAGTCGGCAGATAAGGCCAATGCTGCTGCAGGTGGAGCAGGAAGCGCCGCAAAAAAAGCTGCCAAGGACATGAAAAGTATCACTACAGGGATTGATGAGTTGAACATCATCAGTCCTGATACTGGATTAGATAGTGGTGGGTCGGGTGGCGGAGCTGCCGGAGGGTATGATGCAGATCAGTTCGACATGGGGGAGGTTGATACCTCCGCCATGGATGCCATGGACAGTAAGTACCAGGCACTGATCGACAGGGCCAAGGAACTTAAAAATCTGTTTACAGCTGGCTTTTGGGATGGATTTGGGGATACTACGGTATTTGATAACATCCTTACATCTGTTGATCGTATCAAGCAGAGCTTGGGAGAGATATTCACAGCCCCGGAGGTGCTGACAGCTGCAAATTCCTTTGCAGATCAGTTTTCCTTTAGTCTGGGGCAGGTGGCCGGATCAGTAGCAGGGATCGGTGTAACCATAGCAGATAATCTTCTGGGCGGTATCAGTCTGTACTTGCAGCAGAACACAGAGCGGATTAAGGATTATCTGGTATCAATGTTTGATATCGGCTCACGGCTTGCTCAGATTACAGGTGATTTTTCCAAGGCTGTCAATACAATTTTCTCAGCCTTCCGGAGTGACGGCGCAAAGCAAATTACCGCTGATGTCATAGGGATTTTTTCTGAATCCTTTATGGGGGTTTCGGAATTAGCAGGAACATTTGCGGTAGATATTCTGGATATTATTGCAGCTCCATTCGTAGAAAATGCGGACTACATCAGAACTACGCTAGAGGATACGTTTGGGGCGGTAGAGCCTGTATTTTCCGCAATTAAGGACCTTATTTCTGAGACCTTTGAAAAAGTCGGGACCACATATGACAGCCATGTAGCTCCCATGATGGCAGCGTTTAAGCAAGGATTCACAGAGATTGGCGCTCTGTTGCTTGATGTCTATAACACATACTTTCTGCCAGTACTGCAAAATTTATCGGATAAATTCATTGAATTTAAAGATCAGCATTTAAGCCCGCTGATTGATAAGTTCTTAGAATTTGGTGGAAAAGTAGCCGATGCTATAACGAAGCTATGGGAAGGAATTTTACAGCCATTCATCGAATGGTTTATATCTAATGTGGCTCCTGCGGTAGCTTCTACTTTACAAGCTGCTACAGATACTTTCTTTGTGTTCTTGGAAACGGTATCTGGAATCATTGGAAGCTTGTTGACAATATTTGGCGGACTGATTGATTTCATAACGGGTGTGTTTACGGGCAACTGGAGTCTGGCATGGGAAGGAATCAAAGAAATCTTTTCCGGAATATGGGATGCACTTAAAGAAATCGTATCAGGTGCTATTGAAATAATAAAAAGCACGGTAAATCTCGCATGGACAGCGATTTCCAATATTACAACCACTGTCTGGAACGGCATAAAATCCCTCCTCAATTCCGTTTGGAACTGGCTGAAATCCCTTGCGACGACTTTGTTTACAGCCATTAAAGATGCGATCAGTACAATCTGGGAAAGCATCAAATCTACCACATCCGAGATCTGGGAGGGCATTAAAACTACCCTGGGGACTTTGTGGGATACGATCAAGACGGCAGTAGATGAGAAGTTTACTGCCATGAGGGATGCGATCACAGGCATTTGGGATACTGTGAGAAGTAAAAGCAAAGAGACCTGGGATGGAATCTGGGCGGATATCAAGGGCATCATCAACATGATTATCGGCGGCGTTGAGAGCATGGCGAACCGTGTAATTGATGCTATTAACGCTATGATTGATGCCGTGAATGAGGTAGCGGATAAGGTTCCAGGA
>SKEX01000782.1_pt1 | contig 16334 bp, 11 predicted proteins | sample 4841451 | NCBI WGS metagenome assembly SKEX01 (sample SAMN11008798, study PRJNA524170) | human gut metagenome | isolation source: fecal sample from pouch patient p38, | place: Israel: Tel-Aviv | reverse complement strand
TGCAAATGGTTATTTATAGTGTTACTATAAGGGTATCAAACCAACAGAAAAAGGAGAGAGTACGATATGCTGATGATCGGAAACGGACGTCTCGTTACAAGAGATGCCGGGCAGCCATTTTTTGAAAATGGGGCAGTAGTGATCGACAAAACTGCCATTAAGAAGGTGGGGGAACTGGAAACCTTGAAAAAGGAGTTCCCGAAAGCAGAGTTTGTTGACGCGAAGGGGGGCGTCATCATGCCGGCTTTCATCAATACTCATGAGCACATCTACAGCGCCATGGCAAGGGGCCTTAGTATCAAAGGATATGATCCCAGGGGTTTTTTGGATATCTTAGATGGTATGTGGTGGACCATTGACCGTCATCTGACCAACGAGCAGACCCGCCAGAGTGCCAGAGTAACCTATATGGACTGCATCAAAAACGGCGTTACTACCGTATTTGATCACCATGCAAGCTTTGGAGAGATAAAGGACAGCCTTTTTGCCATCGAGGATGCGGCCAGGGAGTTCGGTCTGCGCACCTGTCTGTGTTATGAGATCTCAGATCGGGACGGCATGGACAAGGCAAGAGAATCTGTGATGGAAAATGCCAGATGGATCCGCCATGCCCTTGCAGATGATACGGATATGATCGCAGGGATGATGGGTATGCACGCGCAGTTTACCATTTCCGATGAGACCATGGAGCTTGCCGCAGCCAACAAGCCTGATGGGGTTGGCTACCACATTCATGTAGCGGAGGGAATCGAGGATCTTCACCACTGCTTAAGAAAATATGGAAAGCGCATTGTGGACCGGCTGATGGACTGCAATATCCTGGGAAACAGGACGCTTTTGGGCCACTGCATCTATGTAAATCCCCATGAGATGGATTTAATTAAGGAAACGGATACAATGGTAGTCCACAATCCGGAGTCCAATATGGGCAATGCCTGCGGCTGTCCTCCCACCATGGAGATCATTCACAGAGGCATCCTCACAGGTCTTGGAACCGACGGATATACCCAGGATGTATTAGAGTCCTACAAGGCAGCCAATGTTCTTCACAAGCATCATCTCTGTGATGCAAATGCAGCCTGGAGCGAGGTTCCTCAGATGCTCTTTGAGGGAAATGCAAAGATCGCCAACCGCTACTTTAAAAAGCAGCTGGGCGTTTTAAAGGAAGGTGCAGCCGCAGATGTGATCATAACGGATTACATTCCCAGAACGCCGATGAACGCATCCAATGTAAACAGCCATATCCTCTTTGGCATGACCGGCCGCAGCGTGGTTACCACCGTCTGCAACGGAAAGGTGCTGATGAAGGACAGAGAGCTGCTTGGCATTGATGAAGAGAAGGTGCTCTATGAGGTAAGAGAATCGGCCGCAGAGCTGGCACAATCCATCAACGGCTGAGAAAAACAGCGTGGAATGCGGATGCTCCTCATTCGCGGATAAACGTATGGATGAAAAATTAAGACAGATGCCGATTACAGGGCGGCGGGAAAGCAGCACCCCGGTCTTTTTGGGGCCGGGCGGCTGAGCCGGACGAGAGAAGGAAAATGGATGTTTCCGGTGCTGGGACCTGGTCGTGTACCGTGTACGGCTGCAATACAGGCACCAGGAGGGTGCGGGACGTACACTTTATAGAAGGAGGAAAAATATGAGCGACATTATGACACCCATTCCTTTTGGAAAATTGATGGACTGGATCATCAAGGAGCATAAGACAGGTTCCGTTTTCGGAGTCAAAAGACCTTTTATTGCAGATCAGAAGAATACAGCCACGATTTTCGGACGGAGTCTTGAAACTCCCTTCGGCCCTGCGGCAGGTCCCCATACACAGCTGACACAGAATATTGTGGCTTCCTATGTGGCCGGCAGCCGTTTCTTTGAGTTAAAGACCGTACAGAAGTTAGACGGTGAGGATCTTCCTGTATCCAAGCCCTGTATCAGGGCAGAGGATGAGTGCTATAACTGCGAGTGGTCCACAGAGCTTTATGTGCCTCAGGCATATGACGAGTATGTAAAGGCCTGGTTTGCCTGCAAGGTTCTGGCAAAGGAATACGGCCTTGGTTCTATGGATGGTTTCCAGTTTAATATGTCTGTCGGTTACGATCTTGAGGGGATTCAGACAGAAAAGATCGACCGCTTTATCGAGGGGATGAAGGATGCCTCCGGCGCTCCCATTTTCACAGAATGCCGTCAGTGGCTGTTAGATAATCTGGATCGTTTTGAAAATCTGACAAGGGATGATGTGGAGGGGATCTCTCCTGAAGTCTGCAACTGCATTACTCTTTCCACCCTTCACGGATGTCCTCCCCAGGAGATTGAGCGGATTGCAAAATATCTCATTGAGAAAAAGCAGGTACATACCTTTATTAAATGCAATCCTACGCTTCTTGGCTATGACTATGCAAGACGGTTGATGGACGAGATGGGCTATGATTATGTGGCATTCGGAGATTTCCATTTTAAAGATGATCTTCAGTATGAGGATGCAGTACCCATGTTAAAGAGACTGCAGGCTCTGGCAGATGAAAAGGGGCTGGAATTCGGCGTGAAGATCACCAATACCTTCCCGGTGGATGTAAAGCAGAACGAGCTGCCCAGTGAAGAGATGTATATGTCCGGAAAGTCTCTCTATGCCCTGTCTCTGTCCGTTGCCTTAAAGCTGGCAGATGATTTTGATGGAAAGCTTCGGATCTCCTATTCCGGAGGCGCGGATTATTTCAACATTGAAAAGATCGTGGATGCAGGCATCTGGCCGGTTACCATTGCTACAACCATGTTAAAGCCTGGCGGTTACCAGAGGCTGGAGCAGATCGGAAGGCTGTTTGCGGCAAAGAAAGCCCCTGTCTTTGAGAGCGTGGACGCCGCAAAGGTGAGAACTCTGGTAGAGGGGGCAAAGACAGACAGGCATCATGTAAAGGCGGTAAAGCCCCTTCCTTCCAGAAAGATAAACCGTCCCGTGCCCCTGGCAGACTGTTTTATCGCTCCCTGCCAGGAAGGCTGTCCCATCCATCAGGATATTACCCAGTATCTGCAGCTGGCAGGAGAGGGAAAATATGAGGAGGCGCTGAAGGTTATTTTAAATAAGAATCCGCTGCCGTTTATTACAGGAACTATCTGCGCTCACAACTGTATGAGCAAGTGTACCAGAAATTTCTATGAAACACCGGTTAATATCCGCAGAACCAAGCTGGAGTCCGCAGAAGGCGGTTACGAGGCAGTGATGGAGGATTTTAAGGCCCCGGCGGTTTCCTCTGGCAAGAAGGCTGCCGTAGTAGGAGGCGGCCCGGCAGGTCTGGCAGCGGCATTTTTCCTGGCCAGGGGAGGCATGAAGGTAACTGTATTTGAGAAGGAAGCCAAGATGGGCGGCGTGGTACGCAATGTGATACCGGCTTTCCGCATCCCTGACAGCGCCATTGACAGGGATGTCAAGATCATAGAGGCCATGGGAGCAGAGCTGGTAAACGGAAAAGAGATTCAGTCCATAGAAACGCTTAAGAAGGAATATGATTATGTGGTTCTGGCCCTGGGCGCTTCTCAACCCGGCGAGCTTAGGCTTGAGCCAGGCGAGCCGGTTAACGCTCTGGAATTTCTGGCAGAGTTTAAGGCAACAGACGGAAAGGCAAAGCTGGGCAAAAATGTAGCCGTCATCGGCGGAGGAAATACGGCTATGGATACAGCAAGAGCTGCAAAGCGCAATGCAGGGGTAGAGAAGGTTTCTCTGGTATACAGAAGAACGAGGCGCTATATGCCGGCGGATGAGGAGGAACTGGCAATGGCCCTTGAGGACGGCGTCGAGTTTGCAGAACTCCTTTCTCCGATACGTCAGGAAAATGGCGTGCTTTACTGTAAAAAAATGGTTCTGGGCGATTTGGATGCAAGCGGCCGCCGGGGCGTTGCAGAGACGGATAAGATCATAGAGGTTCCCGCAGACACGGTGATCGCGGCCGTAGGTGAGAAGGTTCCATCCGGTTTCTATGAGGCAAACGGCATTGCCCTGGATTCCAGAAAACGTCCTCAGGTGAACCCGGATACGCTGGAAACTTCCATCAGGGGTGTGTACGCAGCAGGCGACGGCCTCTTCGGGCCAGCTACGGTAGTAGAAGGTATCCGGGACGGCCGGAAAGCGGCGGAGGCAATCCTTGGAAAAGGACTTGCTGAGGATCTGTTTAAGCTGTCGGATGAGAAAACCATTGCGGACCGCAAGGGGAATCTGGCAGAGGAGGATGTGACGGAGACGGACAGCAGCAGATGTCTCTCCTGCAGCAGCTATTGTGAAAACTGTATGGAGGTCTGCCCCAACCGCGCCAATATTGCTCTTGCAGTTTCCGGTATGGAGAAGCATCAGATTATCCATGTGGACTATATGTGCAACGAATGCGGAAACTGCCGCAGTTTCTGCCCATGGGACAGCGCACCCTACATGGACAAGTTCACCCTGTTTGCCAATGAGGCAGATATGGCAGACAGCGCCAACCAGGGCTTTACGGTTCTGAATGTACACAGCGGCGCCTGCCGCGTGCGCCTTCTGGGAAATGAATTTGCTTATCAGTCAGGAACCGCCGATGAGCGGGTGCCGGAGAAAATTGCAAAGATCATCGAGACCGTGATCTGCGATTACAGCTATCTGATTCTGTAATTACAGGGGCTGTCCGGGGGAATTTTAGAAAGAGACGGCAGCCAGGGCAGAGGATGAGATCAAAACAGGCCCGGAGGGGAAGGAAGGTTCCCGCCGGGCCTGATACACAGAATAGATGTTAAAGAAATAACGCAATTTTTGAAAACAGGACGGATAAAAGAAAGGAGAAGCCCATGGCAAGGGTAAAGACGTTAAAGGCAGTGTATACGTTTCGCACCACAACAGAAGCCATGAAGATGGAGCAGTGTGCAAGAGAACATGAGATTCCCGGCCGGCTGATCCCTGTTCCAAGGCAGATCAGCGCAGGCTGCGGGATGGCCTGGGCGGCTCCGGCAGAGGCAAAAACAAGAACTGATGAACAGATCCGTTTGTGGGGTGTAGAAGTGGAGGGGTTTTATGAGCTCTTATTGTAAAGTTTGGATCAACGGCCAGGAGGTGGAAGCTGATGAAGAGCGGAAACTGATGGACGTGCTGAGAAATGATCTGCGTCTGAAATCTGTAAAGGACGGCTGCTCTGAGGGTGCCTGCGGCACCTGTACGGTTCTGATCGATGGAAAGGCGACGAAGTCCTGTGTACAGAAGATGGGGCGTCTGGCCGGAAAGCACATTTTGACCGTAGAAGGCCTAAGCCAGAGGGAAAAGGACGTGTATGTATATGCGTTTGGCGAGGCGGGAGCGGTGCAGTGCGGCTTCTGTATTCCGGGTATGGTGATCTGTGCCAAGGGACTTTTGGATACGAATCCCGATCCCAGCCGTCCGGAAATTGCATACGCTATCCGCAATAACTACTGCCGGTGCACCGGCTATAAAAAGATCATTGATGCCATTTGGCTGGCAGCCAGGATGCTGCGGGAGAATATGGCTCCGGATAAGCAGGAGAAGATGATTAAGGTAGGCAGCAGGGTTCATCGTGTAGATGTGGAAGGAAAGGTACTGGGCACAGGAAAATATGTGGATGACCTGGATCAGGTGGATTTTCCGGGTCTGATCTATGGAAGCGCCGTGCGCTCCCGGTATCCCAGAGCCATTGTGAAGGCGATCCGCACAGAGAAAGCAAAGGCGCTTCCTGGTGTAGTGTGTGTACTGACGGCAGAGGATATTCCCGGAAAGAACAAGGTGGGACATTTAAAACAGGACTGGGATACCATGATTGCAGTGGGAGACACAACCCGGTATCTGGGAGACGCGATCTGCATCGTAGCCGCGGAGACACCGGAAATTTTAGAGCAGGCCAAAGCTCTGGTAGAGGTGGAGTACGAGGAATTAAAGCCGGTGACCTGTCCTGCGGAGGCCCTGGCAGAGGGGGCCCCTCTTATACATTCCTCCGGCAACGTCTTAAGTCATGAGCATCTGGTAAGAGGCAATGCGGATGAGGTAATCGCTGCTTCTAAGTATAAAGTAACACGCCGCTATGAGACGCCCTGGACTGAGCACGCCTTTTTAGAGCCGGAGTGCGCCATTTCCATGCCCCTTGACGATGGCGTGCTGATCTATTCCACAGATCAGGGTACATATGATACCCGTCACGAAACCTCCATCCTTCTTGGGCTTCCGCCGGAGAAAGTGATCGTGGAAAATATGCTTGTAGGCGGCGGCTTTGGCGGGAAGGAGGATGTGACAGTTCAGCATCAGGCCGCTCTGATTGCCTATATTACCAGGCGGGCTGTTAAGGTAAAACTGACCCGGAAAGAAAGCCTGCTGATTCATCCCAAACGCCATCCTATGAGCATTGAAATGACTACAGCCTGCGATGAAAACGGCCGTCTGACCGCGATGAAAGCAACGGTGATCTCCGATACAGGCGCATATGCCTCTCTGGGCGGCCCTGTGCTTCAGAGGGCCTGTACCCATGCGGCAGGGCCGTATAATTACCAGGTGATCGATATTGACGGAAAGGCAGTGTATACCAATAATCCGCCCGCAGGAGCCTTCCGCGGCTTCGGAGTGACACAGACTTGCTTTGCCACAGAGATGAATTTAAATCTGCTGGCTGAAATGTGCGGTATGGATCCGTGGCAGTTTCGCTATTTAAATGCCATCCGTCCCGGCCAGATCCTTCCAAACGGCCAGATCGCCGATCCGTCAACAGGTCTTACAGAGACCTTGGAGGCGGTAAAGGATATTTACTACAGTCATCCTTATGTTGGGATCGGCTGTGCCATGAAGAATGCGGGTGTAGGCGTGGGAATTCCGGATACGGGCCGTGTGCGTCTCATCGTAGAGGGCGGAAAGGTTCATATCCATTCAGGCGCTTCCTGTATTGGCCAGGGCGTGGGAACGGTGCTGGTACAGATGCTGGCAGAGAGCGCAGGCATCAGCATGGATGAGATCGAATACCACCGGCCCAATACTTCCATGGCGCCTGATTCAGGAACTACCTCCGGCTCCAGGCAGACCCTGGTAACGGGAGAAGCTTGCAGGAGGGCGGCCAAGGAGTTAAGAAAAGCCCTCTTTGAGGCCACCGGCCGCAGATACGAGGCCAGAGAAATGCCAAGCGCCTGCCTGTCCAACGTAATGGTTGCAAAGGAAAGCCCGGAGACGGCAGCTGTGACCTTTACGTCAGAGGAGGTAGCGCTGTTAAATGGAAAGGAGTTCTACGGGGAGTATCTGGCAAAAACAGATAAGATGGGGTCTGATGTGGAATATCCCGTTTACCATGTGGCGTACGGCTACGCGACCCAGCTGTGTATTTTAAAAGAGGATGGAACCATTGAAAAAATGGTAGGCGCCCATGACGTGGGAAAGGTAGTAAATCCCATGAGTGCCCAGGGCCAGGTAGAAGGCGGTATTGTCATGGGCTGCGGCTATGCTCTGACAGAGCAGTATCCATTAAAGGATTGTGTGCCCACGGCGAAATATGGAACTCTGGGGCTGTTCCGCGCAGACAAGGCTCCTGAGGTGGAGACGGTGATTATAGAGAAACAGGGTGTTGACGTGGCTTTTGGTGCCATCGGTATCGGCGAGATTACCTCGATTCCCACAGCGCCCGCAGTGGCCGGCGCCTATTATAAACAGAACCATATCTTTGAAACAGAGCTGCCTCTTAAGAATACGCCTTACGCCAGAAAAAGATAGAAGGGAAGCTGCAGCAAAGGAAGGAGTATCATCAAAAAGACCGTTTCGGTTTCACGGATGGATGTGAAGGATCCATCCGTGACCGGGACGGTCTTTTTGACGGCTGCAAATCATTATTTTTTTTTCACAGGAGGCTCGTCCCTGCGCAGCTGATCGGCAATCCGCTCAATGAGCCTCATTTTCAGATATACGTCAAAGGACAGTTCACATACAAAGGAAAAGAGACGCAGATACTCCTGATCTTCGGATTCTGCGGGGGTATCTGAAAAAGTTTTCATGGCCCGCTCAAACTTGGCGGAAACGTCTGCTTTCAGGCGTTCCATCTCCTCGCTTTCAAGGGAAAAAACCTCATGGTAAATGTCCTCCAGGGACAGATCAGAGACTCCCTGTGCAGAAAAATGCTTTGCTGTAATGGGCTTAAAAAAGGTTTCGATATCGTGAAAGGACAGCAAACTCTTAAAATAGTAAATAAAGATCAGCATCAGCATATGATCTCTGGAATACTTTTTCTTGACCGGAGGGGGGAGAAGGTTATTTTTGGCATAGTTGTTAATCATGGTTTTCGTAAGAACCTTATCCTCCTCGTATCGCTTGGAGTCCTTTAAATGCTCCTCCATAAAGGTGGTAACCTGATCCATGTACAGGTCAATATTGTGAATCTCCTCCGGCTTTACATGGGTCTGGGCTTCTAAAAAGGAAAGGAGGCCGGCCAGCTGTTCATCATTTGATCGCATCTATATTCACCTCGGTTTAACACATGATGTTATATTGCTGTATATATTATATAGTATTGAAAACCAGATAGCAAGAAGAAAATGAGAGCTGCGAAAGGTCTTTCCCAGGAATAGGACATATGCTATAATGGATATCTGTCCATAAGGGCAGTGATGAAAAGAAAAAGGCGGTATACAGTATGAGCATTTATGATACATTAAATCCCATGCAGAAGGAGGCGGTGCTTCACACAGAAGGGCCGCTTTTGATCTTGGCGGGAGCCGGTTCGGGAAAGACAAGGGTTTTAACGCACAGAATAGCCTATCTAATTGATGAAAAAGAGGTCAATCCCTGGAATATCCTGGCGATTACATTTACAAATAAGGCGGCCGGTGAGATGAGAGAAAGGGTGGACGCCCTGGTAGGCTTTGGGGCAGAAAGCATCTGGGTCAGCACCTTTCATTCCACCTGTGTTCGGATCCTGCGCCGTTATATTGAAAATCTGGGATATACCACCAGCTTTTCCATTTACGACAGTGATGACCAGAAAACACTGATGAAACAGGTATTTAAAACGCTGGATATTGATACGAAGCAGTATAAGGAGCGGTCGGTACTGTCCATTATATCTTCTGCCAAGGACAAGCTGATCTCGCCGGAGGAATTTCTTTTAAACGCAGGGCAGGATTTCCGTCAGAAGAAGGTAGGGGAGATCTATAAGGAGTATCAGAATCAGCTTAAGAAGAACAATGCGCTGGATTTTGATGATCTCATTGTAAAGACGGTAGAACTATTTCAGAATAACCATCTGGTTCTGGAGCATTATCAGGAACGGTTCCGCTACATCATGGTGGATGAGTATCAGGACACCAATACGGCTCAGTTTAAGTTAATCAGCCTTCTGGCCTCTAAATACGGCAATCTCTGTGTGGTAGGCGATGATGATCAGTCGATCTACCGTTTCAGAGGAGCGGATATTGAAAATATTTTAAGCTTTGAGCAGACATTTCCGGGAGCGAAGGTAATTAAGCTGGAGCAGAATTACCGTTCTACCCAGAATATTCTGGACGCAGCCAACGGTGTGATACGCCACAATCAGGGAAGAAAGGAGAAGTCTCTGTGGACGGCTAATGGTACAGGAGATAAGATTCTCTTTAAACAGTTTGAGGCTGCAAGGGATGAGGCGGATTACATTGCAAGACAGATTCGGGACAGCAGCTGCCCCTGTCAGGATCAGGCGGTACTTTACCGCACCAATGCCCAGTCACGTCTTTTGGAGGAGCGGTGTATTTTTTACAATGTGCCTTACCGGCTGGTAGGGGGAGTAAATTTCTACCAGAGAAAGGAAATTAAGGATATTCTTGCCTATTTAAAGACCATTGCCAACGGAGTCGACGATCTGTCGGTTCTTCGGATTATCAATGTGCCAAAGCGGGGAATCGGCGCTGCCTCTATGGGAAAAGTGACGGTGTTTGCCTCGGAGCATGGCATGAGTCTTTACGGCGCTCTTGGGAACGCCAGGATGGTGCCGGGGCTTGGAAAGGCGGTGGAGAAGATCGGCCGTTTTACGGCACAGATCGAGGGATTTCGCTCCATGGCACAGTCGGAGGAGTATTCCATTAAGGAGCTGATAGAGGCTATCTTGGAGGAAACCGGGTATGAGGAGGAACTTCAGTCCGAGGGCGAGATCGAGGCAGAGACCCGTATGGAAAATATTGAGGAACTGATCAGCAAGGCGGCGGCCTATGAGGAGGACGCCCAGTATCCCTCATTAGATGAATTTTTAGAACAGGTGGCGCTGGTGGCTGATATCGACAATGTGGATTCCTCCGAGGACAGAGTTACTTTAATGACGCTTCACAGCGCCAAGGGACTGGAATTTCCCAAAGTATATCTGGCAGGGATGGAAGACGGCCTGTTTCCAGGAATGATGGCGATTTCTTCAGATGATCGGACGGATATGGAGGAGGAGCGCCGACTGTGCTATGTGGGAATCACCCGGGCGAAAAAAGAACTTGTGATTACGGCAGCAAGAAAGCGCATGATCCATGGAGAGACCAGATACTGCAAGGTCAGCCGTTTTGTGGAAGAGATTCCGGCAGGCCTTTTGCGGGAAGAACGGCTGGAACCGGCTCTGGGAAATGAAACAGGCGGCACCTTTGGAAATACATATTTTACCGGTGGTTATAGCGTTTCGGGCATGAAGCCTGGCTCTGATGAGGAAGGGCTGCCATGGAATCAGCCTGGAAGCGGGACGGTGAGTACCTTTGGAAAGGGGTATAATGCTTATGCCTCAAAGACGGCAAATTTTGGAAGCGGGAGCAAAGGTGCCGGCGGCAGCGGCTTAAGGAGAGAAAGTACCGGCGGCGGACTGGAAAAGGGAACGAAAGCTGGATTTGGAAAGAATCCAGGATTTGGAAAGACATTCACCGTCCAGAAGGCGGAAACTTTAGAGTATAAGGAAGGAGACCGGGTTCGTCATGACCGTTTTGGTGACGGCACAGTAAAGAAGATCACAGACGGAGCCAGAGATTATGAAGTGACAGTGGAGTTTGACACCAGCGGTCAGAGAAAAATGATGGCCTGCTTTGCAAAACTGAAAAAAATTTAAATTGGAGCAACTGAAAAGAAATGGGATAGTAAAAAGCTGTATTTCATGATATAATATAAATAGCCAGACGCCGGGCAGCCAGGCGGCTTTGCATAAGGACAGCAAACCAGACACAGCCGCAGGGTTTCCCGTTACTGCAAGAAAGGACGGATATGCCATGAATCGTTTTGACAGAGAAAGACTGGATGCCATGGGAAAAGAAGCATTAAGCCGTATGGAGGAACTTATGAACACCAGTCGGATCAATGAACTGATCCACAAGAGAGAAGAGGATGAAAAGAAGAGAAACTGCATCCTCTGGATACTGGCCATTATCGGCGCTGTAGCGGCTGTGGCTGGCATCGCCTATGCCGTATACCGTTTCTTTACACCGGATTATCTGGAAGATTTCGAGGATGACTTTGATGATGATTTCGACGATGACTTCTTCGAGGATGAAGAGCCGGTAAAGAAGGCAGAGGATAAGAAAGAAGATACCGAGGATACGGAAGTATAGACTTATCCCGGTGAGAGAGGGCGACAGCCGGAAACAAAAGGCGCAATGGCCGAAAGGGTTTCCGGCTGTTTCTTTGAAAAGGAGACCGTGGGATTCGGCAAAAAGGGGTGTTTGTGCGGCCCTTCGCCGTTTTCGGCGGCAAATTTAGGATAAGGAGTAACAGCATTGAAAAAAGGTGATATCTGCGAGGCAGTTGTAGAAAGGATTGATTTTCCAAACAAAGGAATCCTTCATGTGGAGGGAGAGAGGATCATTGTAAAAAATGCGATTCCCGGTCAGAAGGTGCGCTTTGTTATCAATAAGAGGAGGAAGGGGAAGAGTGAGGGCCGTCTTCTGGAGGTGCTGGAACCGTCTCCGTTAGAATATAAAGAAGAGGCCTGTCCGCACGCCGGAGTCTGCGGCGGCTGTCTGTATCAGGGCCTGCCTTACGAGGAGCAGCTGAGAATCAAGGCAGAACAGGTCAAAGGGCTGATTGATGAGGTCTGCGACTCCTATGAATTTGAAGGGATCAAGGGAAGCCCCGAGCCTCAGGGCTATCGGAATAAAATGGAATTTTCCTTTGGCGATGCATATAAGGACGGCCCGCTGGCCCTGGGAATGCATCGCAGAGGCAGCTTTTATGATATTGTCACCACTCCAGGCTGTCAGATTGTTCATTCGGACTTCTGCCGTATCCTGGAAGCCACGCTGGAGTATTTTTCCGCCCGTGGGGTCGTATATTACAGAAAGTTTAAGCATACAGGATACCTTCGCCATCTGCTGGTGCGCCGGGCGGTAAAAACAGGGGAGATCCTGACTGCTTTGGTTACATCAGGGCAGACGGAGGGATTTGCTAAGGATGGTCAGGGAGACGGCCGGGCAGAGGAACAGGAGGTATTAAAGGGCTGGATGGAAATGCTCAAACTGCTTCCTCTGGAGGGATCGTTTGCCGGTATTCTGCATATCCGTAATGACAGCCTGGCAGATGTGGTTCAGAGCGATGAAACCACAGTGCTCTGGGGCCAGGAATATTTTTATGAAGAGCTTCTGGGACTTACCTTCCGGATCAGTCCCTTCTCCTTCTTCCAGACCAATTCCCTGGGGGCAGAGGTATTGTACGAGACTGCCAGAGGGTACATAGGTGAAACAAAAGACAATGTAGTATTTGACCTTTACAGCGGTACCGGAACTATCGCTCAGATCACCTCCCCGGTGGCAAAAAAGGTGGTGGGTGTGGAAATTGTAGAAGAAGCTGTGGAGGCTGCGCGAACGAATGCCGCTGCCAATGGACTGGATAACTGCGAGTTTATCGCCGGGGACGTGTTAAAGGTTATTGATGCGCTGACGGACCGTCCCGACCTGATTATCCTGGATCCGCCAAGAGATGGGATACATCCGAAGGCGATTGGAAAAATCCTTAAGTTCGGTGTAGACCGGATCGTCTATATCAGCTGTAAGCCTACCAGTCTGGCCAGAGATCTGGTTCTGATTCAGGAGAGCGGGTATCGGGTGGAGAAGGTGTGTTGTGTGGATATGTTTCCTTGTACGGCGAATATAGAGACAGTGTGTCTCTTGAGCAACACCCAAAGGTCAAAGAAAGAATCCTATATTACGCTTGATGTGGAGATGGAAGATTATTACCGCATCAAGAACGAAGGGAAGAATTCTAACACCGGCAAGTAAGCCTCACAATCGAATAGGAATTTGAATAGATAAGCTGCAGATGCGGAGAAAATCCAAAGTCTGCAGCTTGTTTTTTTAAGCTAAACGATTGAAAAAGGAGGACAAACATATGGCAAAGAAGAACGTAAGAGAATTGAAGGTCTGTGCTCAGAGCGGGTATCGGTACAAAGATGTTCCATCAATCCGTCTGATGGGGCAGTGGTTAGAAACAGCTGGATTTCATATTGGGGATCCCGTGCTGGTCAAGTGTGAAAATGGTCAGCTCATCATCACTCCTGACACTGCAAGAGCAGAGCTGATTGAAGCCGAGAAAGCGTTTATGGAGATGGAGACCAGAAAGCTGCATGAACGTTTCCTGAAGGAGAAGAAGGAACTTCACGCACGGTTTGTGGCGGAGCAGCAGGCAGAATATGCTAACGATCCGGAGAGGGGTAATGCCTATGTTTGATGCAAATGATCTTTCTGTTCTGGATTCGAAATACTTCTCCGTTATCTTTACCGATGCCTTCGATGTGACCATTATGAGCCGCAATACCGGACACTACTGGTTCATTCATAATCCGGAGTATCCTACGCCGGGAACATGCATCATTTTTCATAAGCATAAGGCATCGCATCCCTATCACCAGCACGGTCGTGCGAATAGTCTTAAACAGGCGGTGAGAAGCATTCAGAGCCACGACAGGTGGCAGATGCAGGGAAGACCTGCCAGAAGATAAAAAACGAATATAGAGGCACACAGCAAAGCAGCGGTACCGGAGATAGTTCCAGTATCGCTGCTCTTTTCATTTGTGCCGGTCTGTGTTATTCGGCGTAGTAGAGATCCTTTGCCATTTTCTGAGCGGCTCTGATCTCTGAGTAGGCCTGCGTTTTTTTGATGCCGTATTCCGTCAGGAGTGCATCCAGAATCTCTCCCTTGATATATTCCTGCTTGATGAGATTCAAAATGCGACCATAGCGGGAATTCTTTTCACCGACTTCACGGATCAGATCATCAATGATCATACCGAGAAGAGTGGTGTTCTCAAAAGACTCTGTCTGTGCAGGGTCATAACCATTATCACCTTCGGCAGCCATATCCTCCAGGAATTTGTCATAAGAGATGACATTTGGATCACCGTGAAGGCTGGCGATATACTGGCGTACATCACTCCAAAAAAGCTTCATGGTTCCGGCAAACTGCTCAGGTGTGATCGGCGTGAAGGCAACTAAAACGGGGATGCCGCTGAAGTGCCAAGTTTCAAGGTTCTCGCGATTAAGATCCATCGCTTTTACTGTGTCCCAGTCCTCTACAAGGAACGGAGCAAGGTACTGTCCTTCCGGTACGGGAAGGTTGTTGTACGAGCGCTTATCGCTGTACTTGGTGAGTTCGTTATCAACCATAACGCTTTTCCTCCGTAGATTTGCGCGGAGGAATCCGCGTTATGGCGATATGAAATTGTCCCTATCAGGTGGCCAGTCATTTCGGATTCCTCCTAGTTTGCTTGGCCAGCCTGTTCTACATGGGCTGACGTGATTTACATGGTGACTTCAGTGAGACGGTAGAACCATCTTCAGCGCTAAAGAAGCAATCTCACCGGAGCTAAGCCCATCATAATCGCTTTCTTTTTATTTGGAAAAACTCACCGAGTCGGATTAAGCACAACAAAAAAGCCCGCATTTCAGCGGGGTTCGGGTGTTTCATATATTCGTTTATGGTAGGATGACGGGGATTTATGATGATATTCCCGACTCAACGAGTCGGAAAAATTTTCAGAAATTAAAAATCTGCCGTGCGTCCAGGTGTGGAGTAAGGCAGATTGATGGCTAATAACGTTCTTTTGTACCCAAGGTTTCGTATCCAAGAGATTCCAGAAAGTCGTTACAATCTTCGATAGACTGACCGGAAAGGCCGGTGATGCAGAATTTTAGGGCTCTATCTTCTGGGGTGTCCTTGAATGAACGACCAGCAAGTTTGAGCATGTTTTCTACGGTTTCGATATCAAGGGATAGACCGACACCGATGGCTACGATCGTTCTTACTTTCGGATCGGTTTTGAGACTGCTTTCTGCTTTACGATAGTTTTCTTCTCCAAGTCCGGTCAAATTACAGAAGTGTGGCTTACTGACGCCCTTGATACTGATGATTTCGTAAATATACGACCAGCAGTTTTTGTCGACTGTGGAGCGTTTATGAATCTCTTCGTTTTGCTCAAAGTTCTTGCGTTTCTTCTGCATTTCCTTTGAGAGTTCGACCACAGCGGCATTCTGTTTGGAATCATATTTGGAAACATCCTGCTCATCATTGTCACGGTGGAAGATGATCTGTGGAAGAACTTCCTTTGCCTTGGAGCGACGTATGCGTTGCCAGCTGAAGGACAAGGTGCACTCATTGAGATTATCCCAGGCGTATTCTGAGAGCGTGGCTTTTCCTTTATCGTCGGTGGTGATGTACTTCTCATCGTTGATGACAACATATCCGTCAACATATCTGAACTTTCCGGTATCGAGAAGTTTGCGAAAGTCTTCATTGGTGCTGTACTCATAGAAGACATCTTCGCGGCTGATGTAAGAATGCCAATCTTTCTCATTGATGGTTTGCAGAACCGATTTTGCTTCCGGATATCCGGTTTCTGTCATACGTATCAGTGCAGACTGTCTTGATACGCCGTAGAATGATGCAAGCTCATCGGCAATGCAAGTAAGTACGGCAATCTTCAGAGGATTATTTTCATAATCATACTGCTTATAAAGCTCATCTACTTTGATCTTAAAGGTTTGTATAGGCATCAGAATCCTAGGAGCCAGATTATTTGCCTGCCACTCCATGCGCTGTTCATCGGTCCATTCCTCTTTGTCTTCTGGATAGCTCATGTCTGCCGGGCAACGGCAAGCAATGAATTTCTCATTACGTAGGATATGCTTGATGGCGGCATAGAGACGGTGACGGTACCAGTGATAAACTTCGTGGGCGATCGTATTATTCACACAGCCGCTGTTCCGCTGCCAGTAGGTATAGGCATCAATCAGAATAGTTCCTCTGGGAACTTCAGACTGTAGACAAAGTCCCGGCAAAAGCCGGGCTTTTCTACATTTATAACCGTTTTTCTGGTATAATGGGGTTATCAGAAAGGCGGTGTTTTTTATGATGACTAAAAATGCAG
>SKEX01000776.1_pt1 | contig 16470 bp, 17 predicted proteins | sample 4841451 | NCBI WGS metagenome assembly SKEX01 (sample SAMN11008798, study PRJNA524170) | human gut metagenome | isolation source: fecal sample from pouch patient p38, | place: Israel: Tel-Aviv | reverse complement strand
GTGGTGCAGGGCCAACCCGGAAAAGTTCACCGTGTTCATTGAACGTGGCGGGATAGAGACCACCGGCGAGACGCCGACGTTCGTGTACAACTACCGGCTCGTGATGTTCGTCATGGACTACACGGGCGACCTGGACGACCTGACGCTGCCGCTGATTGTCTGGCTGGCAGAGAACCAGCCGCAGTTGCTGCTTAATCCTGAGCGCAACGGCGATATTCAGTTCACGGCGGCCATTAACGACGACGACAGTGCGGACGTGCTTTTTGAGCTGCCGCTGCGCGAGCGCGTGCGCGTCACCCGCAGGGATGACGGCCCCCTCACAACGGAACATCTGCCGGAGCCGAAATCGCGCATCCCGCAGGACGGCGACTGGTCGCACATTCTGGAGGATGTGACGTGGGAGGTGACCGGTGACTGACAGGGCTTTCACTGAACTGGACCGCACAATGCGGACCATCAGCAGCGGACTTTCCCCGCAGGCACTGAGCCGCATTGCCGGACAGCTTGCCAGAGAGCTTCGCCGCAGCCAGCAACAGCGTATGCGCGCACAGAAAGCGCCGGACGGTACACAGTGGGAGCCGCGCAGACGGCGCATCAGCCGCCTGCAGCAGCGTATCCGCTTCATCCGGAACAACGAAACCCGCACGCTGAAAAACTGGCATCACGACGTGAGCAGACACGGACGCACCATCACCGGCTGGGATGAGGATAAGGGAGGCCTGCGCACCTTCTACCGGGAGGATATCACCCGTTATCTTGAAATCAGCACCCGCCGCATCAGCCGCAACGCCACAAAGACCGTACCGATGTTTGCGAAGCTGCGCACGGCACGCTACCTGAAAGCCAGAGGCGATGCGGGCGGTCTGACCGTCGGTTATGACGGCGTGGCGGCACGCATTGCCCGCGTTCACCAGTTCGGGGAGCGCGACCGGGTGGCCGCAGGGGTGTATACGGATTATCCGGCCCGTGAACTTCTTGGAATAACACCGGCAGATGAACGGCTGATTGCCGACAGGCTACTGAACCGCATTGCGGGAGAAATATCATCATGAACGCGGAGCTTATGCGCCTTATCAGCAACATTATCAGAACCGGCGTGATTTTCGACGTGAACCCGCAGACCTGGGAGGTCCGGGTGCGCAGTGGCGGACTGGAGACAGGGTGGCTTCGCTGGAGCACCGCGCGGGCGGGCGCGTTCAGTGTCTGGGTGCCGCCAGCCACCGGTGAACAGGTGGCGTTCGTCTGTATCGGTGGTAATCCCGAAACCGCGATAATCATCGGCAGCCTCTGGAGCGATGATATCCCGGCACCGGGCAGCACACTGAAGGAAATCGTCATGACAGCACCGGACGGTGCGGTATTCCGCTACGATGCAGACGCCGGTGCACTGGAGGTTAAGGGGATTAAAACAGCCAGCATTCAGGCCGACACGCGCATCACCCTGGACACGCCGGAGGTGGTGTGTACCCGCAAACTTATCACCGCCACCCTGGAGGTGCAGAACGGCGGCGAGATGCGCGGCAGCATATCCCACAGCGGCGGCAGCCTGACATCCAACGGTATCACCGTTCATACGCACACCCACGGTGGCGTCAGGACGGGCCCGGGCACCACGGGAGGCCCGCAATGACCGCTGTTTACAGGGGGATGAACCCGCAGGGAACCGGCACGCTGAGCGACAGCGAACACCTGAAAAACAGCGTGCGGGATATCCTGACCACACCGCCAGGCAGCCGGGTGATGCGCCGCGAATACGGCAGCCTGTTACCGGACCTCATCGACGAGCCCATGAACGACACCACGCGTTTACAGTGCATGAGCGCCACGGTGACTGCGCTGGCGCGCCATGAACCCCGTATAGCACTGCAGAACGTCGATGTGAACTGGCGGGCTGGCGGACGCGCCGTGGTGACGTTATCCGGCATCATCACCGAAACCATGCAGAACATCACATTCAGTATCACCATAAGGGAGTAAATCATGCCTTCCGTTGACCTGTCACAGTTACCGGAACCGGCCATCATCGCGCAGCCGGATTTTGAGTCCATCCTGGCAGACATTAAAACCATGATGGTGAGCTCCTTCCCGGAAGAATACCGCGCCGCCGTCACCCGTGCCCTTACTCTGGAATCCGAGCCATTGAACATCATTTCCCAGGCCATGGCCTTTCGTGAAATGCTGCTTCGCCAGCGCATCAATGAAGCCGCCCGCGCCTGCATGCTCAGCCACAGCCGGGGCAGTGACCTGGACAATCTGGCCGCCAACAACAACACCCGCCGCCTGGTCATTCATCCGGCCACTGATACCACGGAAGCAGTGATGGAAAGCGACACATCGCTGCGTCTGCGTGCCCAGTCAGCCTGGGACGGCCTGAGTGTGGCCGGACCGTCCGGCGCGTATGAGTATTTTGCCCGGAGCGCAAGCGGTCTTGTCCGTGATGCGCGCGCCATCAGCCCGTCACCGGCCACAGTCACCGTCTCCATCCTGTCAGCAGACGGTGACGGCACCGCCGGTGAGGCGTTACTGAACACGGTGCGCACCGCCCTGAATGCCGAGAACGTGCGCCCGGTTGCCGACCGCCTGACTGTGCAGAGTGCTACCATCGTGAACTGGGAAATGGAAGCGAAGCTGTATTTTTATCCAGGGCCGGAGTCTGAACCCATGCTTGCGGCCGCTGACGCCGCTTTCCGTGCATGGCTGGCAGACCAGGGCCGTATCGGTCAGGACGTGGCCCTGTCAGCCATCACTGCAGCGCTGCATGTTCACGGTGTCCAGCGCGTTGAGGTCATAAAACCCACGCAGAACATCACCATCAGTGACACTCAGGCAGCCAGATGTACCACATTCAGCATCAGCGAAGGAGGACGCAATGAGTGACAGGAAAAAAACAGACAGCGCACAGCACAGTACATCTCTGCTTCCACCGTCCGCAGGGCCATTCATGCGCGCCACAGAGGCGACAGGAGCACGCATCAGTGCCATACCGGTGGACGCCGACACCCTGTGGTCGCCGGACCGCTGCCCTGCTCACCTCCTGCCCTACCTTGCATGGGCATGTTCCGTTGACAGCTGGGACCGCAACTGGCCGGAAGAGACCAGGCGACAGGTGATTCGGGACGCATGGATGATACATCGCCACAAAGGGACCATCAGTGCACTCCGCCGCATCGTTGAACCACTGGGCTACCTCATCCGTGTATCAGAATGGTGGGAGTTTGACGGCTCGCCCGGGACCTTCACCATTGAGATTGGCACACTTGAAACCGGAGTAAGTGAAGAGGTGCATGAAGAAATGGAGCGTCTGATTGCCGATGCGCGCCCCGTCAGCCGCCACCTCGTGGGGCTTAGTATCATCCAGGAAATACACGGTGCCATTTACGCCGCTGCCGCAGGTTACGACGGCGACATCATCACCATTTACCCGGAAGACTGAACCATGAGCACGAGAAAATTCAGAACCCTTATCACCGACATCGGGCTGGCAAAGCTGGCCGCAACAACGGCGCCTGGCGGTAGACCTGTACGCCTTACGCACATGGCTGTAGGGGACGGCAATGGAGAGCTTCGTCAGCCGCAGAAAAACCAGACATCGCTTTACAATGAGGTTTGGCGCCAGTCTGTCAACCGCGTCTTCACCGACCCGGAGAACCCGAACCGCCTCATCGCCGAACTGGTCATTCCTCCTGAAACCGGCGGATTCTGGGTGCGTGAAATTGGTGTGTTTGATGATACAGGTACAATGATTGCAGTAGGAAATACCGCTGAAAGTTACAAGCCCACCAGAGAGGAAGGTTCAGGGCGGGCGCAGATATTCCGTGCAGTAATCACCGTCACCTCCGACGCCGTGGTGGAACTGGTCATGGACACAACAACAATTCTGCCGACCACGGACTACATTGATGAGAAAATAGCGGAACACGCACGTTCCCGTAACCACCCTGACGCGACACTGACAGAAAAAGGATTCACCCAACTGAGCAGCGATACAAACAGCAATTCCGAAACGCTGGCGGCCACACCAAGAGCCGTCAAGGCTGCATATGACCTTGCAGCCGGTAAAGCACCCGCCAGCCACACCCACCCGTGGAATCAGATAACAGGTGTGCCATCAGCCTCGCTGACGGCAAAAGGCACCGTACAGCTGAGCAGCGCCACAAACAGTGAGTCAGAGACTGAGGCCGCCACCCCCAAAGCGGTTAAAGCCTTACACGATATGCTGACGAGCAAGTATACAGGACAGGATGCAACCACCGGACGCAAAGGCATCGTACAGCTGAGCAGCGCCACAAACAGCAATTCCGAAACGCTGGCGGCCACACCAAGAGCCGTCAAGGCTGCATATGACCTTGCAGCCAGTAAAGCCTCTGCCAGCCACACCCATCCGTGGAATCAGATAACAGGTGTTCCATCAGCCTCGCTGACGGCAAAAGGCATCGTACAGCTGAGCAGCGCCACAAACAGCAATTCCGAAACGCTGGCGGCCACACCAAGAGCTGTTAAAGCTGCGTATGACCTTGCCAACAGCAAAGCCGCGGCAGCCCACACTCATCGCTGGGCTCAGATCACAGACGCCCCTGTTTTTTCGTCTGTTGCCCGCGTCATCATGGGTAAACAAAGCATAAAAGATATTCTTGATTACCTTGGTTTAGGAGAAGGCTCGACGCTGCCAGTTGGCGTACCCGTTCCGTGGCCTTCGTCAAGACCACCTGAAGGGTGGTTACAGTGCAATGGTGCCGCATTCACGCGTACAAAATACCCAAAACTGGCAGTGGCCTACCCTGACCTAAGGCTACCAGATTTGCGCGGGGAATTTATTCGTGGATGGGATGACCTGCGAATGATTGACAGGGGACGCTTATTGTTATCCACACAGGAAGCAACATATATTTGTACCGCCATACAGGCGTACCACGGCGTAGCGGGAGGTGCAGATATTCAGGCAGGGATTTCATTTGCATCACATGATAACGACATCATAAACATAACCCCTGATCAACCCAGAACCGGTAACGGCATCCTGTACGGCAGAAAACCAGTTGACAGATGGGCAATAGCCAGAGCCGGTAAGCTGGTGAGTAATGAAAAAGACAGATGGATAGCGATCAGACCGCGCAATATCGCTTTTAATTATATTGTGAGGGCAGTTTAATGAGTAACACTGCAGTTCTGGATGAAAACGGTATCGCCACTTTCGCAGGCGATATCACTGTATATCACTATGATGAGGAAACCCGGGAATACACCTCATCCTCTGTGGAGTATCTGGCCCTGGGGGTGGGTACCCCGGCACATTCATGCGCCGATGCCCCGCCAGAGGCAATGCCGGGTTACGTGATTTGCCGGACGTCCACGCTGGACGGGTGGGAGTATGTCCCCGATCATCGTGGAGAGACGGTATACAGCACAGAGAACGGTAATCCGGTCCAGATTACCCAACCAGGTGACTACCCGGAAGGGACAACGACAAAACAGCCTGCCACACCATGGGATACCTGGAACGGTGAGGCGTGGGTAACCGATACAGAACGGCAGCAAGCCGAAGAGCTGGAGGTTGCCAGACAGCAACGCCAGGAACGGGTGGATCAGGCGATGAAGTCCATCGACCTCATCAACCTTAAGTTGCGGGCAGGTCGCAGTCTGACACCAGAAGAAACGGCAAAACTGAATGCCGTGCTGGATTATATCGACGAGCTGAACGCACTGGATATCAGCACGGGGCCTGAAATAACCTGGCCGGAAACACCACCAGGAATGGAATGAGCGGGGAAAAGGAACGGGCATTCATAAATAATTCATCATGCAGGTGCCGCAAGAATGCGGCACATTACCTTCACATCAGATCATTTACGCCGCTTACTGTGGTATTCCAGACCGAACTTAACTTCCCTTTCATTCCCGAAAGCATATCAGACACCGGCGACGAGGCCATACTCTCCCGCAAATCCTCATCACAGCGTTCCAGACTGACAGTGAACTCAATTTTTTTGGCCTTACCGTGGCGGTCAAGTTCGCTTCGCGTTGTGCGGACAGCCGTTATCACATACATGCCGTATATCTGCCCCACACCGTCAATCAGCGGCCATGGGCGGCCAGTGTAAGCCTGCGTCGTTAAAAGGCTGAGGGAAACCTCACCGCCGGTAATTTCGGGATAAAGCACACCGGACAACGTGATCTGGTCGTCACCCGCCCCGATATACTGCCAGCTGGCCGAACGATTGATGCGTTCATTTTTAACGTGGCGCCAGGTTTTATTATGTTGCAGTTGTTGATGAGGCAGCGTACGCAACTCAAAAACAAACATGCCGTAAATCATCATCATGCGAGGTACTCCTAATCTCTGTCACGGAAACTACCGACTGTCTGGCGGATACGGCGTTCCATTTCCGCACGGACGGCATCACCCACCATTTTTGCCAGTTCGCGCGGGTTTTGCGTGTGAACATCATGCAGGTGAATATGCAGTTCGCCAGTTAATCCCCATGGTGCCGGATCACTCTGACGCGGTCGGGGCGATGCGGGGGATATGGGCTGGCGCACAGCCTCAACCACCGGACGGGATGTTGCCGTTACGACGGGTGTCATTACCGGCGCAATATTGCCGGACACTACCGGTTTAATTACCGGGGAGAGCGTCGGTATAACATCGCCAGCCATAACCGGTTTGATCGCTGGCGAAATAACCGGAGCAACAGACTCAGCCATGACGGAACTGACAGGCTGAGGCGCTCTCACTATGCCAGCATCGATAACCAGCATGAGCTCGCGTACTGCCTCAAGGACAGGACGGGATATTGCCGCCATCACTGGTGTCATTAGCGGGGAGAACGTCGGCATGACATCGTGAGTCATAACCGGTTTGATCACCGGCGAAACCACCGGCGTAATATTACCGGACAGTACCGGACGGACGACCGGAGGAATAACCGGCACATTATTCACGGACACCACCGGCTTCACGACCGGCGACACGTTCGCCGTGGTGGATATCAGCGGCGAAACACTGACAGGCGGTGGCGCTGGCAGCGGTGGCAACGAAGGCACACTGACCGACGGCACCTGCGGCAGTCTGACAGGTGGCTCACTGACACTACCCGGTAACAGGGAAGCTGCTCGGTTAAAGCGTTCCTCCTTCCACTCACCACGAACGGCCAGCGCTTCCGGCAGGTTTTTAAAGATAATATCGCCGGGACCAGTGCGTTTTTTCGCCTGTTTCGCCTCATCCAGCAGGCCACCGGTGTTATCGACGATTTTATTCAGGCGACGCATGGTGCCGGTATTCTCCCCCGTCAGCGGAGCAGTTGCTGCAGGTGCAGGTACTGGCGGCTTTTTGTCTTTGTCATTTTGCGGCGGATTAATGACATTAACATCCGCCAGGAGCATGGCGGCTTTCTCGTTCAGCAGCTCCTTCTGCTTCAGCTCTTCCGCCTTTTTCCGGGCGCGCTCAACCGCCGACGGAATCAGCCCGAGTTTTTCCAGCACCCGGGTTAACGAGTCAACCAGCAGCGTGACCGGACCGGTCACCAGATTGCTGATAAACTCCCCGACCTTCTGCCCGAACGTCCGCCCGGCTTCCGTGCACTTGTCCAGCTCATCCTTTGTTGTGCTTACCGGCGCGAACAGGTCCACGAACCACTGCCACACACGCCCGATTGTCTGCCCGACGTACTCAAATATCGGTCCCAGCGGTGCCACAGCCTCGCGCAGTGGCGTAAGCCCCTGCCACAGGCCGGACAGATACCCACCCACGACAGCCTTCAGCTGGTCCCAGTGCCGCCAGATAAGCACTGCCGCACCGACCAGTGCCGCCACCACGAGGCCCACCGGACTTAACAGAAAACCCAGCGCCCCGCCAAGTGCGCCCACCGCACCACTCACCATTCCCCACAGCGCAGGCAGACCTGACAGTCTGAGCGCCAGCATACCGATACCGCGCCCCAGAGAAAGCAGAGCACCGCCCGGGGAAGTGAACGCAGCCAGCAGACCACCACGCAGCGTACCGAGTAGTCCGCGCACGCCACGAAGCCGGACCGCAAGCCGTCCCGCACCGGTATCAAGACCGGCAAACAGCACACGCCAGCCGCCAATACCACTCATCGACCCACCGAGTACGCCGCGCAGCTGCGTCAGTAACGGCAGCGCACGACCGAGGCCGGATGCGCCGGTCAGCAGGGCAAACCCAAGACGCAGTTTTGCCAGCGGCCCCAGCAACACGCCGGTAGCCAGTGACAGCGCCCCCGTGGCCGCAACCGCAGCCAGCAGTGCACCACCGGCAATCAGCAGTTGTTTTGTCAGTTCAGGGTGCGCCTGAGCCAGCGCGGTGACTTTCGCAATAACCCGGGTGAACGACTGCGTGACAGAACGCAGCGGCCCGTCAACGAGGTCAGCGACACGGATACGCAGCCCTTCCCATGCGCTGTTCAGTGATTTCAGGTCGCCGTCCAGGTTGTCCGCCATGATTCTGGCGTTTTCTTCCAGTTCGCCGTTCGCTGCCTGAATCTCACGCGTCAGGCGCGGCAGGTTTTTTTCGCCTGCCTGTTCAACCAGGCTCATCAGGGAGACATACGCCTCCTGCCCGGCAATATCTGAAAAGAACGAGACTTTTGCCGCGTTACCGTATTTACGGGTGGCCTGATACAGCTCATACAGGATATCTTCCATCGGGCGCATGTTCCCGTAAGCATCCTGCGTTTCCACGCCCAGCTGTTTCAGCGCCTTTGCTGCCGCTTTAGGCGGGTTCACAAGGCGGGACAGACTGGAGCGCAGCGCCGTACCAGCATCACTGCCACGTATCCCCATCGACCCAAGCAACCCGGTCATGGCTGCGGTCTGTTCAAGAGACAGACCGAGTGAGGCGGCGACCGGTCCCGTATATTTCATCGTCTCACCAAGCCCGCGCAGGTCGGTATTGGTGCGGGTGAACGTTGCGGCCAGCGTGTCACCCACGCGGTTCATCTGGTCGGCAGACAACCCGAACTGCGTAAGGATATTTGAGCTGATATCGGCCGTCTGACCGAGGTCCATGCCGCTGGCCGTTGCCAGATTCAGCACGCCGGGAAGAGCCGCCTGTATCGCCTGCGGCGTGAACCCCGCCATGGCAAGGAACGCCTGACCGCTGGCAGCATCACCTGCGGTAAACTGCGTTTCGGAGCCGAGTTTAAGCGCCTGTTCGCGCAGCGCCTTAAACTGCGGACTGTTTTTGTCAATACGGGTCAGCGCCTGGACGCGCGACATCTCCTTACCAAAACTGACCGCCGGTTGCAGGAAACGCCCGGCCGCATAGCCACCTGCCGCTGCCGTGCCGACTGCCGTAAATCCACCCGCTTTCAGTTTTCCCGCCATCTCCTGAGCGCGGAAATATTGCTGGCGTGCCTGCGTGACGCGTGCCAGAGTCTGCCGTTCACGTTCCAGCTGTTCGTTGTATTGCTGTGTTCGCCGTATGGCCTGTTGAATGGTGTTGTCACTGCCGGAAAGCGCAATACCGTGACGCCGCAGCTCACCACCCAGTTCGCGCATTCGCTGAACTTCACGCGCACGGACCTCATTGAGACGCTCAAGTTTGAGGCTCAAATCGTTCATCAGCTTTTTCTGTTTGTCAGACAGCACGGTTCCGGCGCGCTGAATTTGCTGAAGTGCGCTTAACTGGCGTTGTGCCCGGGCAATGCCGTTTCCGGCCTTGTTTGCAGCCTCGCGGGCGCGATCAAATGAACGGGCGTGGCGTTCCAGGTTTTTGATCGCACCCTGCGTTCTCTGTATGGAGTCGCCAAGCTGGCCCATCATGCGACGGGCGTTTTCGGTGGGACGGGTCAGCCTGTCAACAGCGCTGAAGGCGACCCGTATATCAAGCGTTTTCATGCTCTGCGTTCCCGCTGCGAAGGGCCGCCCGCTCACGCCAGGCGACCACCTCGCCGGGATCCATCAGGAAGATTTCAGCGGGAGACCAGTTGAAAATAACGGCGATATCCGCCACAAAGTCTTCAATATGCTCAAAGGGCACGACGGTTATCAGCCTGCCGTCGCCGCCACGCTCTTCCCGCCAGAGTCCTGACCGGCCAAAAAATTAACCGCCACCCCGCACAGCTGAATAAAATCAGCGGACCCCATGCGCTTAAGCATAACCTCGTCCAGTCGCGGCGAAGTGACGCGCGGGAGTAACTCAAACATCGCGTCCGTTTTCATGTTCAGCACGTCAAGCAGTGACAGCCCGCGCAGTGAACCGGCCTGCTGTACAGCAGGCGTGATTTCCACATACGTGATTTTTTTGTTACCGAGCACAAGGGGTGTTTTCAGTGTCACGCCGCGCTCACTGGTCACGTCAGCCACATCAGCACCGTCAGTAACAGGGGCAACAACCGGATTTTCTTTCATGAATAAAACCTCAAATCAGGGGCGACGCCACGCGCCGCCGTGGAAAACATTAACCACCAAGACCAATCGCCGAGCGCACGCGGTCCGGGAAGACGCTTTTGCCGTCCTTGCGTTCGATGTGGTTCAGTAAATCAATCTCCAGCACCGGACGGTCGTTAATGCTGAGTTTGTAGTAGGTACTTTTGACCGCATAGGTGTGAGACGTGACCTCACCCTGTTTGGCCTCCCCGGTATCAATTTCCGTCACGCGACCGCGAAGCTCAATCTCGTACAGGTCACTCTGTTCTTCATCGTTGTAGTACTCACCGACAAAGCGCAGCAGCGTACCGTCAATCGTGCCGCCGTACTTGAGGAACAGTTCGCGGGTCGGCCCGCCCATGGTGAAACTCGCATCCAGCGCGCCGTCATCCAGGCCAAGGTCGATATTTACTGCACCGGCCATACCACCACCGCGATAGGCTTCCGTTTTACGGGTCAGTTTGGGGGGCGTGAAGCCGGTCACCCTGCCAATCTGGTTCACCCCGTCAGTAAACAGCGTGAACACCCTGAGATTTTTTGGTACGGCCATTAAGCACCTCCAAGCGTCGCAAATGCAGGACCAAAGAATTCATCAGTAAACGTCTGGTAAAGTTCCATATCCTCAAGCGGCGGAACGGGCGTGTACTTGTAGCGGATACGCACGCGTCCCTGACGAAGTTCCGTGGTGCTGTTATCCACCACGTCATACCAGCACTCCGCACCAACGAGACGTCCTGACGTAACCAGCGCATCCAGTTTTGCGCGAATTGCGCTTAACACGTCTTTCACATTAGCAGGGGTCAGCGGGGCATCAATCGTTTCAAACTGCGCTTCCGCAACAGAATCAGCCAGCACCTGAGCGGTTCGCGTGTACACCTCAAAGATATACGCCTTCGTTTCCGGCGTACGGTTGCCCCAGAAGCGGAAACCGTTACGGCGAATGATGGTGGTGATTTCCTTGTTGTTGAGATTGTTGGCATCGCTGTCTTCGGACTGAAGGGACCAGAACACCGGGCTGGAAATACCCAGCACATTTGTTACCGGCACGTTGGACAGCGATTTATGCCAGCCCTGTTCGTGGTCAATACGTGCACGTAAACCGCAGGCGTACGCCGCAGCCGGGAAGACCTCATTAGCGCCGGATTTCGGGTTATAGGCGATGAAGTCAGGCCAGAGCAGCATAAGTTCGCGCTCGTTAAATCTGGCGCGGTAGCTGATTGCATCAGCGGGCTTCTTGCAGTTGTGACAGCCCGCGTAGACAAATGCGCGAAGTTTTTCTGCAATTACACACAGGGATTTTGTGACAGCTTCAGTATCCAGTCCGGGAGCTGCGATGATGCGCGGACGGTAACCGATGGCATCATCCTGTTCAGCTATCAGAAGTGCATACATACCGGTATAATTACCGTCGCCATCCGTGCCACCAATGACATACTGGTCCTGCGTTTTGTGTGGGTATACAGGATGTGCATCTTCAGACTCATCAATACCAAAAAATGCCCTGTCTTCAGGATCCAGATGACCGAATGATGTAACTCCTGTATCCGGGGCGCCCTGAGAACTGGCATCAGGAACGCGCACCACAATCACCTTCGTGCTCACCTGGTCGGCGACAGCCTTAAGCGATTTGTAAAGCGTCCCCTTTGTGCCTGCCTTACCCAGCACATCACTGACGCGGGTCAGCAGTGTGGGTTTGTTCAGCGGGAACAGAGTTTCATCCGCGTCATCTGCCGTAGCCACAATACCAATAACACCGGAATCCACATCATTAATGGCGGTGGCAAGGCCGGTACTTTCCCTTACGCGCGCACCATGAAAGCGTGTTTCACTCATATGTTTCACCCTTGTCTGGCTGGTTGATTTTGCGTAATCATTACCCACGATGCCGCCGGTATCATCTCCTGCCCGTTCTCACCGTTCGCTTACAACAAACAGCCGTTCACCACGGTCGCACGCCGTGAAAACATGACGGGACACACCACGAGGGCAGACCATGACCGACCTGTTAATCAACGTTCCGTCACCGGATATCGAAATCACCATCAACAACAACAGACTCCGTAACGTCACGGAGCGGCTCATGACGCTGTCACTGACCGACAACCGGGGCTTTGAGGCGGACCGCGTCACCCTGACCATTGACGACGCGGACGGGCAGCTTCAGCTGCCACAGCGCGGCGCACGCCTGAACGTGATGATTGGCTGGCGCGGGGAGGCGCTGGTTAACAAGGGTGTCTACATCGTTGATGAAGTGACGTGGGAAGGCCCGCCGGACAAACTGACCATCACCGCCAGCAGCGCCGATTTTCGCGAAGAGTTCAACGTGAAGCGTGAAGTCTCCTGGCACGACGTGACGGTAAAACAGGTTGTGTCAGCCATCGCGCACCGCTACGGCCTGAAAGCACAGATAAGCGATATCCTCATGGATATCGAAATTGACCACGCAGACCAGACCGAAGAGAGCGATATATCCTTCTTGACCCGCATGGCTGAAATGCTGGGTGCGATTGCCACCGTAAAAAACGGCAGCCTGTTATTCATTCTGCCGGGTGGCGGAACCGGGCCGGACGGAAAAGCCCTGCCTTCGTTCGCCATTACCCGCAGCAGCGGCGACAGTCACCGCTTTCGCATTGCTGACCGTGATGCGTATACGGGGGTCCGGGCGCACTGGCTCGATCTGAAGTTCGGGCAAAAGAAAAAAGTGAACGTGAAGCGACGCAGGGAGGCCGGGAAACAGAAACAGGAGAAGAGCAGCAGCCGGGAAGGTGATTACATGGAGGGCGCGGAAGGGAACGTCTACGTTCTGCGCAGGACTTACCAGAATGAAGAAACCGCACGACGTGCAGCAGCTGCAAAGTGGCAGGAACTACAGCGGGGCGCGGCATCATTCTCCATCACGCTGGCGCGCGGTCGTGCCGACCTGTACCCTGAAATGCACGGCAGGGTAACAGGTTTTAAAAGCGAGGTGGACAATCAGGACTGGATTATTGCCAGGGTGGAGCACAGCATAGATGAAAGCGGCTTCACCACACAACTGGAGCTGGAAGCGAAAATCCCCGAATGGATAGCAGATTCAGGCGGATAAAATTAAAATGAGCCATCTCCACTCAGCCAGATAAGGAGAAGCCATGTTCCGTTGTCCCCTGTGCGGTGCATCCGCACGTATCCGCACCAGTCGCAATGAAAATGATTCAGGCACAGTTCGCCTGAAGTACTACCAGTGCAATAACCTCGAATGCGGGATCGGCTTTACCACACTGGAGGGTTTTAACAAATTCACATCAAAACGCGCCCCGTCGCCGCAGGGTACAGAGCGGATACCGTGGGAAGATTTTCCGGGATCTCACAGGGGGGGAATGCTCAGATGAATCTTGATATTTAAGAACAATAATCAGGTTGAGAGGACATCATAAGGCAAGTAGATTAACGGCAGATACTTTCCCGCAACCACGGGCAAGTATTTAATTATCCATGATGAAATATGACCTAAATTGTTTTTTGCCCGCCGGAAAGCGGGCATTTTTTTATTCTTTTGTGGTTATGGGGTCATCAGGAATCACGTGCAGATTATATTTTTGTTTTTTTGGCGTTCCTCCGGCAGCAACGAGTTCATCAATAAGACACTGACACGCCTGAACATCCCGGGCATGTCTTAGTTTCACCTTTATTGATTTAACCTTATCCTCACCGGAGGAGAAATGCAGTTCAATCTCAATATCGTTTCTTCGGAACAATCTCATACGCCCCCCTGAATATATCAGAAATGCTAGTATCGAAAAATGAGAAAACAGTTAGACAGGAGAAACATATTAACACAAATCATTTATACCTATAGATGAAATTATAATTTCATTCATGAATATGATAGATAACTATATTGTGAACAAAATGAAAAATGGCTAAATTAAAAATGGGCATGGAGGAATGCCTCGTAATCAGTAATACATGATCCATACTTCCTTGTTTTGCCCGCCGGAAAGCGGGCATTTTTTTGGCGGTTACCATCGCCTCACCTTCCTGGTTCACACAAAGCAACCCTGATTTTCCATGAAAACTTCAGGGTTGAGCCAAAAGCACAAAGACAGTAGATTAACCAAGGGTACCCGCCACCTGCCAACAGGAACGGTATCCAGTACGTATTAATGACTGACAATTCACATTGCTGTTTTGCCCGCCAGAAGGTGGGCATTTTTTTTGGCAGTTATCATGGACGCACCTTCATGACACATATTAAGCAGACCTGATTTTTCCATGAAAAATTCATGGTTGAGACAAAAGCACAAAAACAGTAGATTAACCACGGGTGCCTGCCACCTGACAACAGGAAGGGGTGTCCATTATCCATGATATACAAACGAAAAGTCTTGTCTTTTGCCCGCCGAAGCGCGGGCATTTTTTTATGCATCAGACAAGATACAGCCACCCCAACTAACACCTGAAATATTGCCGCAAAAAAGAAACAGTTAAATTACGCGCGGGTGCCTTTCGGCTGACGGCCGGAGGGAATGCCCGAATGCCGGATGTGGAAAGGCCCCGGAAAACATTTCTGTTTAACCGAGGCCCTAACCGCATTACCTTGACAAGTGGAAGGTTAGTGCCTCTTTGCAAAAGGAGCAAGCGCAGCGCCCCAGAATTATATTGATGACTGAAAATCTTCAGCCCGCTTTTCCAGGACCGCCATAAATGATGTTTTGGCCAACTCGTGGGCTTTCGGCGACATGATACTTATGATCTGATACCTATCGGGATGCAGAAAGTGCCGAGTATACACCAGATAAGAGTCAGATTTACGGGCTGCGGACGGCATGGAGGGAGGCCAGGATGGCTCATCAGGTAAGCGAATATGAATTTTTGACACGAATGATCCTCTGAGTCTGGCGTTTTCTTCCCATTCCCCCTCGTTCCCTAACCAGCCAGACAAAGGGCCTCCGTTCTTCCACTCCTGCAACAACGCGGCATAGCATTTTGCAATATGTGGATACTCAACCGCTGCGTGAACAGAAACCGTAATCATGAACCAAGCCCAGAATCAAAGTTTGGCCCACTCAATCCAAGGTTTTTATGTTCAGCACGAATAAGAGCATGAACATCTTCATCAGATACATTAAGTGACAAACTTACCGTCTTTTTAGGCGGATGAGTCGCCTCAATAAATTTAAGTGTGTCTTCCAGCGCGTAGCGCAGCTGAGCCGTAGCACGACCAAAAGATATAATCGCCTTTTTTAATTCCTGTTCTGTTTCAGGGAGGCTTTCAAGGACAAGCTTTACCGCTTCAATGAAATTTGCACTTAACTTGATATACCGTTCAATATTCGCCATACCATCACGAATATCTTCATCCTGCATATCTAATTCTATTGGCCCCGGGTTCATTTCCCATGATGCTCGCAAAGCTGCATGATGAAATCGCATGCGTTCTGCGATATTCAGCATATAACGGGTTGCTTCACCAATAGGCAGGTAGGCAATCTGATCCTTGATACTCTGCAAAGATAACCCGACAGGGGCCGGAAATTGGGAAACAGCAGCATCGCTATAACCAATACTGTTTACGGGAACCGGAGCAAGAGAGATAGCGAGAGCAGCACTAATAGAAGACACCTGCATGTTGCCAATCATTTTTTACACTCACAATGGCAAAGGTAGATAGCTTAAAGCATAGCCTATTTGCAGTACTTTTTGGAACGGCTAACACTCCCGTCATTGCAGACAAACTTACCGTCTTTTGTACAATGAGAAATGCCACCCTTTGAGCCTGAGCAAGGTTTTCTCCCTCTTTCTGCGTTCGCAGACAGAGAAAAACCCAACATCAAAAACGCAACCAACGAAAAAGCTGTTAATTTTTTCATCGCCACCCCCATCGCCATTTCATCGCCACTGTTAACTATTGCCACAACGAACAAACCGCCCGAAGGCGGTTAACGACACTGCTTATTGCTTTGATTTTAATGCTTTTATATATGGTACCCGGAGCGGGACTTGAACCCGCACAGCGCGAACGCCGAGGGATTTTAAATCCCTTGTGTCTACCGATTCCACCATCCGGGCTCGGGAAGAAAGTGGAGGCGCGTTCCGGAGTCGAACCGG
>SKEX01000774.1_pt1 | contig 16512 bp, 14 predicted proteins | sample 4841451 | NCBI WGS metagenome assembly SKEX01 (sample SAMN11008798, study PRJNA524170) | human gut metagenome | isolation source: fecal sample from pouch patient p38, | place: Israel: Tel-Aviv | reverse complement strand
GGCCTGGGTCTGTCAATTGTCAGGCAGCTCGTGGAAATGATGCATGGCTGGGTAAGAGCAGAGAGTGATCCGGGAAAAGGGACACGCGTATCTTTTGGGTTTTATCAGAAACAGGTTCCGACTGAGATATCAGAGCCGGGAAACATCGGACGGGAAATATTAAAAGAACAGAATGATCCGCAGGTCGAAGAAATACAGCCGAACTGGATTTACCCGCGGGCACGTGTCCTTCTGGTGGATGATATGGAAGCGAACAGGGTGATTTTTCAGGAACTTGCGGCTCCATGGAAGTTTATACTGGATCTGGCGGTGTCAGGAGAAGAAGCTGTACAGATGGTAAAAGAACGGGAATACCAGATGATCATTCTGGATCAGATGATGCCGGGAATGTCCGGATTTGAGACGGCGGATCAGATACAAAGATACAGTCATGCACCGCTTGTTCTTATGACAGCGGATATTTCTGATGAAGTCAGAAGCCGTTCCATCCGGCATGGATTTACCGATTTTATGCCGAAACCGATCCGGCTGCAGCGGATGAGGCAGGTTTTAGAAACCGGAATTCCGGTAAGATACAGGGAACTTCCGAATCCGGTCGATGCGTCAAAGAAGGCGAAAGCTACAGGGCAGAGGAACGCTGCGGATATCCGTACGCTGGAATCTTATTGGAAAGAGGTGGAAGGTTTACTTCCGAAACTTCCAGAGTATGCTCAGCGGGATCTGCATATGTTTCAGACAAAAGTTCATGGAATCAAAGGCATCAGCCGCCAGATCGGAAAAGAGGAGATTGCCCAGCAGGCAGAAATTATGGAGATGGCGGCAAAGACCGAAAATCGTGCCTTTATAAACCGGAATCTGCATACTTTTTTAGAGCAGCTGCAGGGGACGGTGAAAGAAGTAAAACAGGAGACAAAAGATTCACAGGAAAGCGGTCACATACTTCGGCAGGAAAAGTTTCCCATGATGGATGGAGAGCAGCGCCGGCTGTGCTGGAAAAGGTTAAAGTATGGATTTGATACCTATGATATTGCACAGATTGAGGAGAATATAAAGATACTTTCTGAACATGAATTACCGCCGGAAGAAAAAGAAAGGCTTCCCGTGGTAAGGGAAGCCTATGAAAATCTGGATTATGAAATCGGAAGCAAAGCCTGTATGTTTTAGACGCGGCGGCGCAATAACGCATAAAATTTTTCAATATGGAAAGGTTTTCCCTGAACCGCCTGGACTTTCAGGCGGTTTTCTTCATTGAAACCTACCAGAATGTTGTGATTGGCTTCTGCCAGGTAATCCATAATACCGTCAATATCGGATTTGGTATTTTTCGGACAGTTTACATACATATGTTTGTTTGCGGTAATATGCATGGTATAAGAGATGCTGAAATGATACCAGAGCATTTTGTGGAGCGTCGAATGTTTATAGATCCACAGAATCTCCTGAATAGGTACAATGGCATTTCCATATGGTGATGTCATGATAAAATAATGTTCGGTAATAAACATATCCTCCGTTGCCAGCTGTGGAAGTGTTGCAAGTTCTTCCTCGGCCTCGGCGAGAATCTGACCCGGATGTCCGAAGACGATCAGGTTCTGGCACGGTGGGGAAAGCACCGGGAACCGGATATAGACCATACAGATCAGAAGATACAGGACGGTATAAATCATGGAACCGAAATACGCGAAGAATAAAATGCGCGTCGTGGTTAAATGATAGTCAGGCTCACTGAAATAATACGAAGACAGCTGATTGCGGATACCGGTTTCGGTCCAGTTCAGGTCAGAGGAAAGCTGGGACAAAAGTGCCAGATAAGATTCTTTTCCTTTGACGATCCGGCCGGTGACGGTCAGACGGTCGATCGTAGGGAGTCCTTCCTCACATGTATGCGGGGTAAGGAGAATGATGCTGCAATTATTTTTCTGTGTGGTGTAATAATAATATCCGCGGGTCTGTCCATAGGTTTCACAGGTATATCCGCTGAATTTCAGATCCGTGAAGGTCATGCGCACATAACGGTGATGGTCCTTGTATGCATCCGCAATTTTGGTATTGTCGGAAAGCTGTGCAGGCCGCAGCATGGCACCCAGTGGAAATACGATCCAGAGAACTGCAAGCAAAACCAGATATATCATTGGAGAAAAAAGTCTTCTGCGATAGAAGGCCTGAATATTTTTGGAAATATAATGTTCGTAGTTGTCAGGCATGGAAAATCCTTTCTGTATTTCAACTTATGCATTCAGTATAAAGGTTTCGGGAAGAATAATCAACCTTGCTTTTGCCATAAAAACTTGCTAAACTATGATACAAAGCAGGAGGAAAAGAATGGACGCGTATACGAGTTTTGCGCAGGTTTACGACCTGTTTATGGATAATGTGCCCTATGATGAATGGTGTGCATATATTTGTGAGACATTAAAAAAGCATGGAATTGCAGACGGACCGGTGCTGGATCTGGGATGCGGAACCGGAGAACTGACCCGGAGACTGGCAGCCTGTGGGTATGATATGACCGGTGTGGATGTTTCTGTGGATATGCTGCAGAAAGCCATGGAAAAGCAGACAGATCCGCCGATTCTTTATCTGCTGCAGGAGATGCAGACACTCGAACTGGATGGATGTGTGCGGGCAGTCTGCTGTACCTGTGACTGTGTCAATTATGTGCTTGAGCCACAGGAACTTTCCGATGCATTCCGGCGGGTTGCCGCCTGTCTGGAAAGCGGTGGAGTATTTATCTTTGATATGAATACCGCCTATAAATACGAACAGCTTCTTGGAGATCACACATTTGCGGAGAGCAGGCAGGAAGGAAGTTTTATCTGGGAAAATTATTATGACGAAGAGACCAGAATCAATGAATATGACCTGACACTGTTTATCCCGGAAGCGGGAGAGCTGTACCGCCGATATGCGGAAACACACTATCAGAGAAATTATAAGGTGGAACAGATAGTGAATTTTCTGCAGCAGGCGGGACTGATCTGTGAAGGAATGTATGATGATTACACCGACGCCGGGGTCAAAGCCGACAGTGAGCGTATCACATTTGTTACAAGAAAAGAATAAAGGAGAAATGATACATGGCAGATTATATTGTTAGAGCAACCGCAGCAGGTGCCGCAATCCGGGCATTTGCAATTACATCGAGGGATCTGGTGGAGACCGCCAGACAGGATCACAATACGTCCCCGATCATGACGGCAGCCCTGGGACGTCTGTTGTCCGGCGGTGCGATGATGGGAACAATGTTAAAAGGGGAAAAGGATCTTCTGACCCTGCAGATTCAGTGCAGCGGTCCGGCCAGGGGACTTACCGTTACTGCGGACGCCAATGGACATGTCAAGGGATTTGTCAATAATCCGATTGTGGAACTTCCGCCAAACAAAGACGGACATTTAAATGTAGGGGGCGCGCTGGATCTCGGTATTTTGAGCGTCATCAAAGATATGGGACTAAAAGAGCCATATGTGGGACAGTGTCAGCTGCAGACAGGAGAGATTGCAGAAGATTTAACCTATTATTTTGCAACTTCCGAGCAGATTCCGTCTGCGGTAGGATTGGGCGTGCTGATGAACAAAAACAACACGGTGCGTCAGGCCGGCGGATTTATTATTCAGCTTATGCCGTTTACGAGTGACGAGATCATTGAAAAACTGGAAAATCGTATTGCAGAGATCGATTCTGTGACTATGATGCTGGAGCGAGGACTGACACCGGAAGGAATTCTCGAAGAAATTCTCGGAGATTTCGGCTTGGAAATCACCGACAAAATTCCGGCAGCATTTGTCTGTGACTGTTCCAAGGAGCGGGTATCCCGCGCACTTTCAACGCTCAGCAAAAAAGATATCGATGACATCATCAATGATGGGGAGAGCATCGAGGTAAAGTGTCAGTTCTGTAATAAGGCATATGAATTTTCCGTAGAGGAATTAAAGGAGTTGAGAAAGTGAGACAGGGATTTGTAAAAGCAGCTGCAGTCACACCGAAAATTAAAGTGGCAGATACAAAATACAATGCAGAACTGATTCTGGATATGATGAAAGAAAGTGCCCGGCAGGGAGCAAAGATTGTAGTTTTTCCGGAACTTTGTCTGACCGGCTATACCTGTCAGGATCTGTTTTTGCAGGAACGTCTGCTGCAGGGCGCAAAGGATGCGCTGATGAAATTAGTAAAAGAGAGTGCTTCACTGGACGCCATTTTTTTCGTGGGACTTCCCTTTGAAATCCTTGGAAAATTATACAATGTGGCGGCAGTGTTTTCCCATGGAGAAGTGCTTGGACTTGTACCGAAGAGTTATCTGCCGAATTACAATGAATTTTATGAGGCGAGACATTTCGTATCCGGAGCAGAGCTTGCGACAGAGGTGGTTCTGCCGGACGGAAGCTGTGTTCCTGCGGACCGGGATCTGCTTTTTGTCTGTGAGCAGATGCCGAAACTCAGAATCGGTGTGGAACTGTGTGAGGATCTGTGGACACCGAATCCGCCGAGTATCTCCCATGCACTGGCGGGGGCGTCTGTTCTGGTGAATTTGTCGGCTTCGAATGAACTGACCGGCAAAGACAGTTACCGCAGGGAACTGGTAAGTGGCCAGTCTGCACGTCTTCTTGCGGCATATATTTATGCGTCAGCGGGAGAGGGAGAGTCTACACAGGATCTGGTGTTCTCCGGGCACAACATCATTGCGGAAAACGGACAGATTCTTGCGGAATCCAAGCGTTTTGGACATGGCATCCTGTATTCGGAGATTGATGTGGAACGTCTCTGTGCACAGCGCCGCAGAATGACAACTTTTGTCACTGAGGATCAGACACATACCGAGATTCTGTTCTCTTTAAAAATAGAAGAAACAAAACTGACGCGGTTTATTGATCCGGCACCGTTTGTGCCAACAGACAGACAGAACAGGGAAAAGCGTTGTGATGAAATTCTGATGATTCAGGCAATGGGACTAAAAAAACGTCTGGAACATACCGGAGCCAATGCTGTGGTAGGTATTTCCGGAGGACTGGATTCGACGCTGGCACTGCTGGTGACCGTGCGTGCCTTTGATCTGTGCGGGCGGGATCATAAGGGAATTACGGCCGTCACCATGCCGGGATTCGGGACAACCGACCGCACATATGACAATGCTGTCAAACTGATTCAAAGCCTTGGGGCAGAATTTGTGGAAGTGGATATCTGTCAGGCGGTAAATGTGCATTTTTCGGATATCGGACAGGACCCTTCGGTGCATGATGTGACATATGAAAATTCCCAGGCGCGGGAACGCACGCAGATTCTGATGGACATTGCGAACAAAAAGAATGCGCTTGTGATCGGAACCGGAGATCTGTCGGAACTTGCACTGGGGTGGGCAACGTACAACGGAGATCATATGTCCATGTATGCCGTGAATGCTTCTGTGCCAAAGACACTGGTCCGGCATCTGGTGCGTTATTATGCGGATACCTGTGAGGACAAGCAGCTTTCCGATACACTGTATGATGTATTGGATACACCGGTTTCTCCGGAGCTTTTGCCGCCGGAAGACGGAAAAATTTCACAGAAGACCGAGGATCTGGTAGGTCCGTATGAACTGCATGATTTCTTCCTGTATTATATGTTGCGTCAGGGATTTTCCCCTGCAAAAATTTATCGTCTGGCAAAAATTGCATTTGCGGGAACTTATGAAGATGCATTTATTTTAAAATGGCTGAAAACGTTCTGCCGCAGATTTTTTGCGCAGCAGTTTAAACGTTCCTGCCTTCCGGACGGCCCGAAAGTCGGATCTGTTGCTGTTTCTCCGAGAGGAGATCTGCGTATGCCGAGTGATGCGTGTGCAACATTGTGGATGGAGGAACTGAATACGCTTTCTTAGAAAAATACATTTTTTATTCGAATCTTAACCGCCATTATGCTATAATGAAACATATGGATGCAAGAGATAAGGAGAAAGAAGATTCGGATGAAAAAAACATTGTATATCATAAGAGATATAGCCATTACCGTCGGGATTCAGCTGGTGTGTTTTATGGTCTGTTTGTGGATACAAAACAGTACTGTGGAAAATGCGCTGATCCCGGCAGTATCTATTTTTGGAGTCTTTCTGACTTCTGTGATCACACCGGGGTATCTGTATGGTGTGGCAGCTGCAATTCTCAGCGTTCTTGAATTGAATTTTGCTTTCACATTTCCATTTTTTCACTTTAATTTTTCCATACCGGAGAATATGGCATCGGCAGTGATCATTATACTGATGGCTTTGATTACCTGTGGGTTTACCACCAAAATAAAGTATAATAAAATTCTCGAAGAAGAGAGAGAAAAAGAAAAAATCCGTGCAGACATATTCCGTGCGGTTTCCCATGATCTTCGGACTCCGCTTACCACGATCTATGGCTCCAGCTCGGCGCTGCTTGATCCGGATAATGATTTTACGAAGGAACAGCGGACAAAGATGCTGCAGGACATCCAGCAGGATGCACAGTGGCTTTTCCGGATGGTTGAGAACCTGCTTTCGATCACAAAACTTGACAGTGGAAAAGTAAAAATCATTAAGACACCTACGGTTTTGGATGAGCTGATTGATTCGGTGATTTTAAAGTTTCATAAAAGATATCCGGATCAGGAGGTTGAAATTGATATTCCGGATGAATTTGTGGTAATTCCCATGGATGCAATCCTGATCCAGCAGGTGTTGATCAATATTTTAGAAAACGCGGTGCAGCATGCAAAGGGAATGGTGCACCTGGGACTGAAGGTATTTCTTGTGGCGGACAAAGCCGTATTTGAAGTACAGGATGATGGATGTGGAATTCCGGAAGAAAAATTAAAATCCGTTTTTTACGGGAGTCATGAGGCATATGAGGTATCTTCCGATTGCAAACGGAGCAATGCAGGAATAGGACTGGCAGTGTGCGCAACAATTATCAAAGCGCACGGTGGAAAGATCAAGGCAGAAAATAAGAAAAATGGAGGTGCACTTTTCCGGTTTTATCTGGATATGGAGGAGAAGGAACAGGCATGAACGGAAATAAATATAAGATTTTAATTATTGAGGATGATGAACATATTAACAATCTGGTGGCTACACTTCTGGAGGCAAACGGATATCAGGCAATATCGGCATATTCCTGCGAAGACGGAATGATGATGTATGCTTCACACAGACCGGATCTCGTTGTTTTAGATCTGGGACTTCCGGATCAGGACGGAATGACTTTTTTAAAGCGGTTACGGAAAGATTCCCTGACGCCGGTGATTGTGCTTTCTGCCAGGTCAGATGAAAAAGATAAAGTGGAGGCTTTGGATATGGGAGCCAATGATTATGTTACAAAACCATTTGGCTCCAATGAATTTCTTGCGCGGATACGTTCTACGCTTCGCATGACAACACATCGCATGCAAAACGGAATGTTTCCGGGTGGAAAATTTGAGGCATCCGGTCTGACCATTGATTACGATGCAAGAAGAGTTTTCTTGCATAAAAAAGAAGTGAAGCTGACACAGACAGAGTACAATATCATTGCAGCATTGTCGGAACATGCGGGAAAGGTTATGACATACTCAGCCATTATCAAAGAGATCTGGGGGTATAACGATGAGGGCAGCATCAAAAAACTGCAGGTCAATATGGTAAATATCCGTAAGAAGCTGGGAGCCAGACCGGGAGAAAAAAATTATATTGTAAATGAACTGGGCGTAGGGTATCGTATGTGCGAGGCGGATGAGGAAACCTTATAGCTGTAATTTAGAGGAGATAATACAAAAAGAGGAAAAACGTTTTTTTCGTTTTTCCTCTTTGATTTTTTGCTTTGTTTATTTTATTATGTAAAATAAATTATAAGAGCTGAATACCATGTTCCTCGCAGGCTGCAATTGTTTCTTCCGGCCAGAGAGAACTCTGCACTTCACCGATATGAGCTTTGCGAAGGAAGAACATACAGATACGGGACTGACCAATTCCTCCGCCGATGGTATAAGGAAGTGTTCCATCGATGATGGATTTCTGGAATGGCAGATCCTTGCGTTCCGGACAGCCGGCTTTGTCAAGCTGGGAAATCAGTGCAGTTTTGTCTACACGGATACCCATCGAAGATAATTCCAGTGCAATATCAAGAACCGGATAATAAACAAGAATATCTGCATTTAAAGCCCAGTCATCGTAATCCGGAGCACGTCCGTCGTGCGGTTCGCCGGACTCTAAGGTGTCACCGATCTGCATGATACATACAGCACCTTTTGCCTTGGTAATATAATACTCACGTTCCTTCGGTGTGTTGTCCGGGAACAGATCCTCCAGTTCCTGGGAGGTGATAAAGAAAATTTCCTTTGGAAGGATCAGATCAATGTAATCATACTGGATGGCCATATACTGTTCTGTTTTGCGAAGACACTTATATACGGTACGAACGGTCTCTTTTAAATAGTCCAGATTACGGTCTTCTTTATGAATGATTTTTTCCCAGTCCCACTGATCTACGAAAATAGAATGAATGTTGTCCGTACTTTCATCGCGGCGGATGGCATTCATATCAGTGTAGATGCCTTCTCCGACCTGAAATCCGTATTTTTTCAGGGCGTAACGTTTCCATTTTGCGAGAGAATGGACAACTTCGGCATTTTTATCGTCCTGCTCCTTAATACCGAAAGTAACCGGGCGTTCATAACCGTTTAAGTTATCATTAAGACCGGTTGCCGGGTCTACAAAAAGAGGAGCAGAAACACGTGTCAGATGCAGTCTCTGCGCCAGCAGTGCCTGAAAGAAATCTTTGACTGTCTTGATGGCGAGCTGTGTGTCATGAAGATTCAGTTCTGATTTGTATTGTTTTGGTAAAATAAGATTTTCCATGAGATCTCCTTTGTTATATTGTTACTCTGTGTTTCATTATAGCACATGAACTATGGAATTCAAGTCAAAAAGGTGTTAGAATTAGGATATGATTTTACAGAATGAAATGGAGAAAAGCAGATGAAAAAAGAAGATTTAACCGTTCCGGCAATTTTTGCGGAGGCGATAGGAATGATCCTTGGAATTGTCTATATCGGACTGCAGATCTATTATGGGATTGCCTATAAAGTTGCGCCATATAAATTTATCTGTAACATTGCAGGAGTTGTTCTGATCTATGTGGGACTCAGCCTGGTAAGCTGTCAGCCGGAAAAAATAAACCGGCTTCCGAAAGAGGTGTGTGTGGGAAAGGTGCGTAAATATTCCGTCCGGATGATCCGGCTGGTAAAACTGGTGTTTATCATCGGTCTGATGGTTCCGTGTGTGGGAGATGTGATCGGGATCGAACTCAAGGACGCGTACAGTCTGCTGGTGATTGCCGCTATCCTTGTGATCACCGTGTTTTATGAGTATCGGATCATTCAGCTGCTTCGAAATGATCATCATGATCAGGGGCAGCCATAAGGCGCGCCGCTTTCTGATCGCGCCATTTCGTTCCCAGGCGGAATAAGGAAAAGCCCAAAACGAGAGAAACAATCGTAAAGAGAAAGATGATAATTCCCAGAAGATCCGTTTCTTTGAGATTGTTCAGTAGCGGTCCGATGATGGTTCCCCAGAAGTTGAACAGGATGTGGAAGAACATGGAGAAATAGATGCTTCCTCCTTTTTCACAGATCCATCCCAGTACAAGACCGAGAACAAATGCATAAATTCCCTGAATCCAGTTCATGTGAAAGATTCCGAAGAGAACCGCCTGCATCAGGTTGGCAGCCCAGAACGGAAGTGCCCGTCGGACCAGACGCATGGTGACGCCGCGGAAAACCAGTTCTTCACAGACAGGACCGAGAATTACGGCATAGATAAACATGAACAGTCCGATGTCGGAGTCTAAGCCTGCGGTTTCCATGAGTTTTTCGTACTGGCTGAGCCAGTTCGGGAAAAGAAGAGATACCGCAGAAGTCAGATAACCGGAAAAGAACTGCATGCCGGGAATCAGAAGAATGATGGATAAAAACTGCAGAGGATGAAACGTGAGGGATGGTTTTGGAAGATAATTGCCCCCACAGGAGCGATAATACCATATTCCCATGAATACGATGCAGGTTACGGTATAAATCAGCATGATGCATGCATTAAACTCCGTATTGGTCAGAAGTGTTTCGATGGTATCGGCATCAAAGCCTGTGCTCTGGAAGGCCGGACACAGAAACAGAGCTGCGATTCCGAACATAAAAAAAGAGGCCAGTATCTGTGCAGCTGTTGTTGTTAAAATTGGCAGAAAGCCGGAAAAAAAATAACCGATCTTTTTCATATCATAGATTCTCCATTCGTTTTCGTGTTTGGTAAACTGTACTAAACATTATAGCATAACAATGGGGTAATGAAGAAATCTGTTTACTTTAAAACTTTAATATGATAAAATACAGACATGATTTTTGGAAGGAAAGAGGGAGCGTAATGAGCAAGAAACTTAAAACAGAGGCAGTAGATCATCTGTTTGATGCAATTTTATGTCTGCAGAACAGAGAGGAATGTTATACATTTTTTGAGGATGTGTGTACGGTCAATGAATTGCTTTCTTTATCACAGCGATTTGAAGTGGCGGGAATGCTGCGGGATCAGAAGACATACCTTGATATTGCGGAAAAGACGGGGGCGTCTACAGCGACGATCAGCCGTGTCAATCGTTCTCTGAACTATGGAAATGACGGATATGAGATGGTATTCAGCCGTCTGTCACAGAAACATCCGGAACAGGAATAGAAAAAAGGCACGGATGCGTATCTGCATCTGTGCCCGAAAATACAATCATCCGTTTGGATTAAACGGTGTCTTTTTTGGAGGATTCCTTTTTGGAATTCTCTTTTTTATTTGTTTTACTGTTTTGACTGTTGATATTGTCGATAACACTTTCGATAATCATCTTTTTGATGTATACGTCGTAGCTGAGCAGACAGATAAAACTGAAATTCTGCAGAAATTCCTGATCATTTTCCGGAAATTTCCGGAACGTCTCACGGGAGAGAGCATATTTTTTTCCGAGATCTTTTAATAATTTCTCGGACTCGGTGCTCTCTAAATTAAAAACCTCGTTATAGACATCTTCCATATTAAATCCGGCTTTGTTGCCAAAATAATGTTCCGTCAGGGGATTTAACAGGGACTGGATGTCGTTGATGCTGAGCAGATTCTTAAAATAGTAAATGAATAACAGGGTCAGCACATGCTCCTTGGAATATTTTTTCTTCTCCGGGGCAGGGAGCAGATTGTTTTTGGCATAATTGTTGATCATTGTTTTGGTCAGAATTTTATCATCTTCATAGCGTTTGCAGGCTTCTAACTGCTCGTCCATAAAGGTCGTGACCTGATCCATATATAAACCGATATTTGGAATGTCTTCCGTTTTGATGTAATCGATTGAAACCAGTTTCTTCTGCAGTGCAGCAAGAAATTCTTTTACTTCGTTGTCCATATTTTCACCTCATATCACATTATATAGTAATAAAAACTAGATGACAAGGCATTTTCATGCTTTTTTCAAAAAACAAAAGAATGTATGTTCTATTCAGACTATCTATGATATAATGAGACACACGAATAATGAATTATGGAAAGAGACGGAGAAACGATATGAGCTTATTAGATGCACTGAACGAACCACAGCGGCAGGCTGTGATGGCAACCGACGGACCGCTTCTGATTCTGGCAGGTGCCGGGTCCGGAAAAACCAGAGTACTGACACATCGTACGGCATATCTGATTGAGGAATGCGGGGTTAATCCCTACAATATCATGGCAATCACGTTTACCAATAAAGCGGCAGGGGAGATGCGGGAGCGTATTGACCAGATGGTGGGATATGGTTCGGAAAGTATCTGGGTGTGCACATTCCATTCCACCTGTGTGCGTATTTTGCGCAGATATATTGACAGGCTGGGGTTTGGCACCAATTTTACCATCTACGATTCCGATGATCAGAAGACTCTGATGAAGGATATCTGCAAACGTCTGGAAATCGATACGAAAATGTACAAAGAGAAAATGTTTCTTTCTGCTATTTCCTCCGCAAAAGATGAGCTGATCGATCCGATCGAATTTGAGACGCGCGCGGCAGGCGATTATGTGAAACGAAAACAGGCCCAGGTTTACCGGGAATATCAGCAGGCGTTAAAGCAGAATAATGCATTGGATTTTGATGATCTGATCATGAAAACCGTGGAACTGTTCAAACTGGACAAAGAGGTGCTTGCCTCGTATCAGGATCGTTTCCGCTATATTATGGTGGATGAGTATCAGGATACCAATACCGCACAGTTTGAACTGATCCGTCTGCTGGCTTTAAAATACCAGAATCTTTGTGTTGTAGGTGATGATGATCAGTCTATCTATAAGTTCCGGGGAGCGAATATCTACAATATTCTGAATTTTGAACATCATTTTCCGGATGCCACAGTGATCAAACTGGAGCAGAATTACCGGAGCACGCAAAATATTCTGGATGCAGCCAATGCTGTGATTGCCAACAATCAGGGGCGAAAGGAAAAGCGTCTGTGGACGGACAATGGAGCCGGGGACAAGATCACCTTTGAGCAGCTGGATACGGCGGCAGAGGAAGCGGATTTTGTGGCAAGGGATATTGCCCGGCGGGTACGCAAAGGAGAGTATCAGTATAAAGACTGTGCCATTCTCTATCGTACCAATGCACAGTCCCGTCTCTTTGAGGAACGTTTTATTACAGCAAATATTCCATATAAAATTTTTGGCGGCGTAAATTTCTACGCCCGTAAGGAAGTGAAGGATCTGCTGGCATATTTAAAGACCATCGACAATGGGCAGGATGATCTGGCGGTGCGGCGTATCATCAACATCCCAAAACGTGGAATTGGTGCGGCATCGATCAACAAAGTGGCATTGTATGCCCAGGAGCAGGAGATCAGTTTTTATGATGCGCTCTGTGTGGCAGAACAGGTACCGGGGCTGGGCAAAGCGGCAGCAAAGATCCGGCCGTTTGTGTTGTTTATCCAGTCTATGAAAGCAAAGGCAAAGTTGCTTTCCGTGGCAGATCTGCTGCAGGAAGTTATTGAAACGACCGGTTATGTCAGAGAACTCGAAGCAGAGGGAACGGATGAGGCAGAGGCAAGAATCGAAAATATTGACGAATTGATCAGCAAAGCTGTGGATTATGCGGAGGGGGAAGAAGCTCCGACCTTAAACGGCTTTTTGGAAAATGTCGCTCTGGTTGCGGATATTGACAGTTTTGACGAAAACAGTGACTATGTGGTACTTATGACTTTACATAGTGCGAAAGGACTTGAATTTCCGAATGTCTATCTGGCAGGACTTGAGGACGGACTGTTTCCGAGTTATATGTCTATTACGAGTGATAACTCCCAGGCCGAGATCGAGGAAGAACGGCGTCTGGCATATGTGGGAATTACCCGTGCAAAGAAAAATCTGACAATCACTTCCGCGCGTGTGCGCATGGTGCGGGGGCAGACACAGTATGGAAAAGTATCCCGTTTTGTCAGGGAAATTCCGCCGGAACTTCTTTCCGGAAAGATTTATGAGCCAAAAACAAAGGAAGAACCCATCGAACAGTCCGCATTTCAGAAGGCGCGTAAGGCATTCCGGACGGTGCCGAGTTATGGTGGAAGCGGATATGGAAAAGAGGTGGGAGAGGGATATGGATCGACCTTCCATTCCTCCAAAGCCACAAAACCGGTATATACAAAGGTGGAAAACCAGCGTGATTTTGGCTCCGCGGGTGGAGCATTGTCCTATCAGGTGGGAGATCGTGTCCGCCACATCAAATTTGGCGATGGAGAAGTCATGGCAATTGTTTCCGGGGGCAGGGACTATGAAGTGACCGTAGATTTCGACAAAGTCGGAACAAAGAAGATGTTTGCAAGCTTTGCAAAATTAAAAAAGATATGATAAATTTTTTATAAACACAAATTTTTCATAGGAAAACAGGGAAAGATATGCTATAATGGATGTAATTAAAAATGCAGGAAGGAGAAGTGCCATCATGAGTAAAGTAGAAGATATTTTAGCATCTACCAAAGTGGGGGATGTTTTGGATGCAGCAAAGCTTAATAAGTTTTTGAAGAGACAGGAAGAAGAGGAGAAGAAACCTTCCAAATTCGTGATTGTATTCGCCGTGATTGGAATCGTTGTCGCAGTTGCAGCAGCAATCTATGGAATTTATCGTTTCTTTACACCGGATTATCTGGATGATTTTGAGGACGATTTTGAAGATGAGTTCGACAATGACTTCTTCGAGGATGAGGATGATGAGCCGGCTGCAGAGTCTAAGGATGCTTCCGCAGACAAGACAGAGGACTAATCATTGTCGGAAGCGTGAGAACTTTCAGGCAGTTTGAGCGGTGCGCAGAAAAAGAAAACCGAACGAAGAAAGAAGGGACTGCAGTTGTGTAGTCCCTTTTTCTGTAAGAAAATAAGATTCAGAATGATGCATGAGGAGTAAAAGAATGAAAAAAGGGCAGATTGCAGAAGGAAACGTAACAACCGTAGAATTCCCGAACAAAGGGATTGTGATGACAGACGAGGGAGAACGCGTCATCGTCAAGAATACCATTCCGGGACAGCGTGTTTCCTTTGCAGTAAATAAGGTACGAAAAGGAAAAGCGGAAGGACGGCTTCTGGAAACCGTGAAGAAATCGCCACGGGAGACCGCAGATACCTGCCGGCATTTCGGACAGTGCGGAGGATGTACGTATCAGAGTCTGCCTTATGAAGAACAGTTAAAGATCAAGGAGACACAGGTACGCGGCATGATAGAGCAGGCGATCGGGGATGCCTGTGCTTATGAGTTTCTGCCAATCAGACACAGTCCGCGTGTGCTTGCTTACCGTAACAAAATGGAATTTTCATTTGGAGATGAATACAAGGACGGACCGCTGGCACTTGGAATGCACAAGCGCGGCAGTTTTTACGATATTGTAACGGTAGAGGACTGCCGGATCGTGGATGGCGATTTCCGTGCGATTCTCATGGCAACGCTCGCTTATTTCAGGGAGCAGGAAATCTTCTTCTATCACAGACTGCGTCATACCGGGTATCTGCGCCATCTTCTTGTGCGAAAGGCAGTAAAGACCGGAGAGATTTTAGTTGATCTGATCACTACGACGCAGGATTGGAGAAATGTACAGGAGCAGGAGCCGGACGAGCGTGCAAAGATAGAGGCTGCATTGCTGGAAAAGCAGGGCAGATGTCCACATGCCGGAACGGTAAACGAAAAAAAAGAAAAGCAGCTTTTAGCCGGATGGAAAGATGTACTTCTGGCACTTTCCCTGGAAGGAACCTTAAAAGGAGTACTTCACACAAAAAATGACAGCGTGGCGGATGTCGTAAAAAACGAAGGAACGGAAGTACTTTTCGGACAGGATTATTTTTATGAGGAGCTGTTGGGACTGCGTTTTCAGATTTCACCGTTTTCTTTTTTCCAGACAAACTCTCTCGGAGCAGAAGTGCTTTATTCCACGGCCCGCGAATTTATCCTCGGGGATAATCCGGACATGCTGGCAGACAAGACCGTTTATGATCTGTACAGCGGTACCGGTACGATCGCACAGATGCTCGCTCCGGTCTGCAAAAAAGTTGTGGGCGTGGAGATCATCGAGGAAGCGGTAGAGGCGGCAAAAGAGAATGCGGCACTCAATCATCTGGACAACTGTGAATTTTTGGCGGGTGATGTCTTAAAGGTGCTCGATACGATTGAGGAACGGCCGGATTATATTGTGCTTGATCCGCCAAGGGATGGTATTCATCCGAAGGCGCTGGAAAAGATTATCAATTATGGTGTGGATCATATGATTTATATTTCGTGTAAGCCAACAAGTCTGGCGCGGGATCTGGAGGTGCTGCTGGCGCGGGGGTATGTCGTGGATAAGGTGCAGTGCGTGGATATGTTTCCGAATACCGTGCATGTGGAGAGTGTCGTGTTGATGTCAAAAGTCGAGAAGTAGATGTACGAAAAAGGCTTGAAAACAAGGAATTTCCGAGGTGAAGCGGATTTTGGACACAGGGTAACACGACCGAAAAATGAGAAGTTTGCTGTTAGGGGAAACATATCTACATGAAAAAATGACGGAGGGTTGAGTTGACAGCTTGCAAAATGGGTAGGTTGAGTAGACAGGTTGGATATTTAAAGGTCGAGTTGACGGAATGCAAAAAATGGGAGATTTGGCACCTTGTAGCAATATGAGGTGCCGTTTTTGATAGTTGTGTGGGAGCAAGAACGGGAATATGAAGAAATTTTGCAGATGTATTATTCGCAAAAGATATCGGTGATGGTGAGAGAGTTGAGATGATACGCTTTTAGAGGTAAAATAAAAAGAATAGAAAGAGTGTGATAAGTTAGGAAGAATGGAATAAAAGCCATCAAGAAGGTTGCTATTGTTGACTGTAAAAGAGGGGAGATTTAGATATGTCATATTGTTGTGAGGAATGTTTTTCAGACGAAGCGATTAAAAAATTTATTCAGGAGAATAGTAGTATTGTGGGAGAGTGCGAATATTGTGGTTCGCATAATGTATCACTAATATCACCAAGAACATTAGGGG
>SKEX01000773.1_pt1 | contig 16533 bp, 21 predicted proteins | sample 4841451 | NCBI WGS metagenome assembly SKEX01 (sample SAMN11008798, study PRJNA524170) | human gut metagenome | isolation source: fecal sample from pouch patient p38, | place: Israel: Tel-Aviv | reverse complement strand
CATCGTTGAGATTATCAGACAGTTACACGACGAGCAGGGCCTGACGTTCAGGGAAATCGCACAGCGCCTTAGCCACGAACTACAGCCGAACCCTACCCCGACACTGGCTCAACGTCTCTACTGGCGGTGCACAGCATCCGACGCCGTATTCCGTGAACTGTTACCAGATTGAGCAATCACCATGTACACACAAAAAAACCGCTTGCAACAACAAACCGGAACAGGGTACGCTTCCCCCGCACCTCATAAAGCGGGTGCCGGGTTTCGCAGCCTGCTGACTAGCAAAGCGCACAACCGCGCCAGCGGTTTTTTTGTGCGTACTGTATTGCCACGTCTTTTTCGCACACGAATTATGGCGGGGCGTACGGGGCCGACTTCGGTCGGGCCGGGTTCTTTGCTAGCCGGTACTGCGAACCTCGTACGTCTCGCCACCCACAGTTTCGCAGCTCTGGATGGTGAGTTTTTAAAACTTACTAGCAAAGAGGCCACACCATGGCAAACCGCAAACAGCGCCGCGCTACTGCGGAGCATCACCACGTCCGCGCCCAAATCGACAAACGCCTTTTCCGCGCATCACGCGTTGCACGCATCATGCACATCAACATGCTGCATGAACGCAGAGGGGCACTACCGAACACCTATATCGCCTCCGTTTTCAGCTATCTGGCGGACGATCTCGCCGAGCTGCAACGCCTCATTAACCAGCACTGATAAACATCCCGAAGCCATCCTGCGCCCGTTCGCGGGAGGCTTCCACACATCTGTAGTCGGGAGGATTGCGCCATGATTCTGGCTGACGATTTTCTGGAGTACCTGAACAACACCGAGCGCGACCTGTACGCGCGCGTTCTCACCCGTTACGAGAAATACAAACTTTCACTGCCAGAGCATCAACTCCGCGAAGGCGATATCGACATTGAAGGGCGCTACATCGTCAGGCGCCGCATAGCGGGCTACGGCATCTGGCGTGTCACCGGACTTGAGCATTCATTGCTGACCATCTGCCAGAGTCCGTCCGGCGTGATAACGGAGATCGTCGCCGATAGTCTGCGACTCACCCATCACAGCGCCACCCCGGAAGAAACGCTGGCAGAAACCCAGCGTCTGTGTCGCGTCATTGCCAACGCCGCCCTCCGCGCAGACAGGAGGTAAGCGATGGAGTTCGTCAGAGACTGGCAAAAACCGCGCCCCGCTATCGGGCGCGAAGGCTTACCCGTACCTGAAACCGCACTGGATACCATCCTGAAGTGTTACCGCGCAGACGAAGAGCGCGCACTGCACGCTGAAGAGCAGGGTCATCCGCTTGCGGGCACAACCATCGGTAACGCGATCGACAAGTGGGAAGGCGCACAGGAGCGCCAGGAAGAGGCCATCACGCTCACACAGGAAGCGAGAAGACACCCGCCCACCCTTATTGAGGAAACCCTCAAAGAGCTGGACACCCTGCCCAAGTGGTTGAGGCTGCCGCTGATTAAGCACCTGAACTTTTTAAGGCGCAAACAGGAGGACGAACAACAGAAAGGCAAGCGCGGCAAGGACACCCGCAAATATGAGCGCTTCCTGAAAAACGGCATCCCCGCACGTCTTCGCCGTATTCGTGAGATTAACGCTCGCTTTGCACCGTTAAGTTTTCAGGCCGCTGCCATGCGCGAGAGTCTGGAAGAACTGATCACACTGCCGAACCTGAGCCGTGAACGCATCCAGAAAATAGCCGTACTGCTTGCCAGCGCCGTTAAAATGCATCTTGCCGACGCAATGGACAAGGCCCGCGAAATAACAGGGAACGACAAAGACGACAACCTGAACAACTGGCTGATTGCCTACCAGTATATTGGTCGCCGTGTCCTGAAGCTGGGGATCACCCCACCATACTGGAGCGCCCTTGAACTCCGCCCCGACCGCAGAAGCCCCCCGGACGTGACACTGGTTCCGGGCGCTGTTTTGCGCCTGAACGACGCCGAATGGTGGAATAAAAAACTTCGCCAGATGCACGACGTCTGGCGTGAGGAACTTTTACGTGCAGCGGGCCTTGTATCCCGCCAGACCTCCGTTTATGTGAGCCGTGAAGCGCTGGCAGACTTCCGCGAAAAACAGGCCCGTACCCGCGATTTTCTCAAAGCGCACGACGTGGAGAACGAAGACGGCGAACGCATCAGTCTGGAAGATATCTACTACGCCAGTACATCCAACCCGCATAACCGCCGCAACGAGATGATGGCGTGCGTTAAGGGAATGGAGCTTATCGCACAGGAACGCGGCGACGTGGCCTTCTTCGTCACGGTCACAGCCCCGTCTCGTTTTCACAGCGTCACCGACGCAGGCACGCTGAACCCGAAATACAAAGGCGCAACCGTAAAGGACGCCAGCGACTATCTGGTTTATAACTTCTTCGCCTCCGCCCGCAAACTCATCAAAAAAGAGAAGCGGGGCTGGTACGGCATTCGCACCGTGGAGCCTCACCACGACGGCACGCCCCACTGGCACATGCTGGTATTCACAAGCCCTGAGAACGAAGAGCGCATCACGGAAATCATGTGCAATGCCGCCATTCGCGAAGACCGGGCAGAGCTGGGCGACGACATCACCCCGCGCTTCAAGTGCGAGAAGATAGATCCCGAAAAAGGCACGCCAACCAGCTACATCGCCACCTACATAGGCAAAGGCATTGACGCCGCTGCATTCGGCGACACGGATCCAAAAACAGGTAAACCGCCCGTTGACCACGAAAGCGGAAAACCTATGGCGGACACCGTGGAAAACGCCGTCGCCTGGGCGCGCCTGCATCGCATTCGCCAGTTCCAGTTCTTTGGCCTCCCTTCCCGTCAGGTGTGGCGTGAGTTCCGCCGCCTTGCCGGACAAATGGCACGCAACCCGAAGGGGCCGCAGGCACTGACCAACCCCAAAGCCGACGCCCTCCTTGTTGCAGCCGATACGGGGTGTTTTGCCAGCTACATCATGCATCAGGGCGGTGTGCTCATTCCCCGTAGTGAATATCTGGCCCGCACAGCCTACGTCACCGCAGAAGAGCCGAACAATTACAGCGAATTCCCCGAGCGCATTTACGGTATCCGCATGCCGGAACTGGGGGAGGACTTCACGTTATGCACCCACCCGGAAGAGTGGAAAATCGTCAGAAAGGAACCGGAACCAGACAACCGCACGGGCGAGGGTTTTGACCTTCAGGGCGGCCCCGCCGCCCCTTGGACTCGTGGCAATAACTGTCACCCTGACGAAAAAACAACCAACAACAGCACACAAACAGAACAGTCAGAGTGGGCAAAACTGCCCCCCTTACCCCCATCGTCGGACGGTTTTGTGAGCTGGTTTAAGTCGCTTAAGAGGCCGGACAGGAAAAAACTACAAAGATTGCTCAAAAAACGCACCGAAGAGAGTCGCCAGAACGCCAGCGGCGGCACCGACACACCCACCGACACCATTAACCTGGGCGTTGTGCTGCCGGAACTGCCGGAAATCGTGCAAGTCCGCCGCGATCTGGAAGCGCTGGGCGCGGACTTCCCCGAAGCAATGGCCCATTCCGTCTTTATGGGTGCCCGCGTTCGTCTGGGTGACGGTCGCACCGTTCACCGCGACGAGCAGACCGGGCGCATCACCGTCACCAGTCTGCAACCGGAGGCGAAACCATGAACCGTTATCATTGTGTACTGCCGCGCCACTACTTCGGTCAGATTATGCGCTCGCGTATTCCGGCGGTCACGCTGCGAAACCTGAGCACGGTACCGCAGCCGGGCGATGAGCTGGAAATCGCCGTAGCAGGCCCTGACCGTTCAGCCAGCTGCGTGACCGCCGACGTGGTGAACGCCGTGCCCGTAGGTGGTGACTGGCTGGTTGCCATCCGCTTCCGCCAAGACCCGTTCGCACCTGAACCGCTCACCCCCGCAGGCCGCATCATGCAGAACTGGCGGGATGAACGCGCGAAGGCGAACTGCGAAAAACTGATTAACAGGATTGCCACGACAAACCGACGTGCCGCGCTGGCGCGCCGGATATACCCCGCAAAACCGACACAACCAACAGGAGTAAAACGCCCATGAAAAGAATCGCCGGAACTGACTACCAGGAGCTGCTTAAAGCGGTGGAAAACTACCGTTCAGCGCTGGTGTGGTGTGAGATTAAGCCCTGTGACCCGGGAGCAGTTAAGGATTGCAACCGGCGCGTGAGGACATTCAGCGCGTAATTGGCTACCGCTATGTAGCAGCCATTATTGACCTTGTGAATGAACTGGAGGAAGCAAAAGAGCGCATCGCAGAACTGGAAACCCAGAATAACCCCAACCAGCAGGAGCAGAAGCCATGAAAAAAAGAGACCTTAAAAAACACCTCCGTAGTCAGATTGAATATTTTGAAGATAAGGCTGCAAAAACAGGGCTTTCCGGTAAAGAGAACATGAACTTCAGGGCACACCTCCTGACGTGGAGAATACTTAATATCACGAGAGATGGACTTGAGCCGCTAGCCTACCTGATGGAAGATGGCGAGACCCTCATACAGGATCCCAATGTGGAAATGGAGAAGAAAGAGATGGACCTGCCGATAATCGGGCTGTTTGAGATCCCTGAACTAATAGGACGTTATGAACACGAAAACCGCCAGCTTGCCGCCTTTTTATCCGTGACAATCGAACGACTGGAAACCGTGAAACACGATATTCCGTTCGGTTTTGATGAGCGCACCGAGGGTGATTTGCTCAGCTTTCAGATTGCCCTGAACGTGCTCACCGCAGAGCCTTCTGCGTGGCTACGCCCGGAACGGCACCACAACACGTTCGCATTTACCGTAATTCCCTACGATGCCGCACAGGAAGAGGATAACTTCGAGACCAGGCTTGTTCCCCTGTATCAGATTGCGGATTTCTATACGTTGATTCGCTGGTAATCCCCCACAGTAAAACAGCCCGACCGGGCTGTTTTTTTATCTGATATTTTTGATAACGTTGACAGGCTCATTAGCAAAAAAGCAAAGAGGAAAACATGAAAGCCCGTATCGGGATCATCCCGGAAAAAGCCCTGCGCCAGCACCTGATTGATATTGCCAGAGGGAAGCGAAAACCACAGCCCGACGAGCCAAAGGTATGGTTTTCATCCATCAATGCGGCAGGCCAGACGCTGAGCAATGAAAATATCGCCCTTCTGCGTCTTATGAATGAGGAGAAGCCGCAGACCATGACCGCACTTGCGGAGTTATCCGGCAGAAAACTGAGCAACCTGTCTGTAACCCTGAAAATGCTGAGCAGCTACGGTTTTGTCAGTCTGGAAAAGAAAGGGAATACTGTACACCCGAAAGCACTTTTTACCGATTTTGAAATCATCGTTGATCCGTCCGTGGGTTCAGTACATCGCGCCACCGCCCGGCCCTGAAGTGCGCAATAAACAGCCCCGTTCGGGGCTGTTATTTATTCCAGAATCAGCTGTTCAGGTGTGCAGCCGTACAGTCTGGCAAGGCGCTCAATATTTGCCCTGCGCGGGCGTTCTGTTCTTTCGAATTCGGACACGGTAGCCTGCCTGATACCCAGCGCATCCGCCACCTGCTTTTGCGTCATTCCGCGATAGATTCGCCACGCCGCCTGCATGGTGCAGCCACGTTCCGAGAGGATGTTGACCACCTCGTTGGGATACAGCGTATCAGGCGATGCACTCGGTTCGTTCTGGACGTCCTCGTAGAGTTCGTCAAGGTCGCTGTCTCCTGCCAGTTTTTCAAACAACGCCACTGGCAGAATGACGGATACCCTGTTACCCGCACCGTCAGTAATAAACTGAATCTGACTCATTTGCCCCTCCTGCTAAACATCGGTTTATTTTTTAATTTGCTGCCGGTGATAAAAAACGGCGGGTCGCCCCGCCTTAGTATGTTGTCGAGGTTCTCCGCTGAATACGGAGGATCCTGATAACCACTATCTGCCCTCCCTCAATCGTGAACCTGACACGGTAATGATTTACCCTGAGTCTGTACTCCCCGCCCGAGTCAGTGAGCTTTTTAATATCCAGATTCTGGAACTTCGGATAGCCATAAAGCGCGTTAACTTTCTCGCGTAAGGATTTCTGATCCCTCACTGGCAAAACCCGTAAATCTTTGATTGCCCGAGGGGTCCACATGATTTCAGTCGTCATAAACACACCGGAAGCAAATTATTAAAGAGCCGTGCCCGCTGGCACACCTTAAATATAGGTTTTAACCCCTATATTGTCAAACAAAATCCCTATATCATGAAGTAAAAAAGCACCTCCCGCGACCTCCCTTTCCGGTGCACGAAAGTGCACAAATTTGCACAATTTTTTTGAACGACTTTTTGCCCTTCCGGCCCGTGTGGCGTCTGGATCCGTCGGGGATCCGTGCGTGCACGAAAAAAGGCCTTTTTCTGCGCGCAGGTGACGGGGGAACAGCCCGCGTTTCAGGGGGTAAATAGCATTCCCTGAACGATGTTGCAGTGACACAACAGAATGGCTGTATTTCTCACGCTGAGCGTGAAAAAGACGTAAGGGCTTTTGATTTGATGGGGTGAAAGATAAGGCCGTCAAAATCGCACTGAGGCAGCGAGAATATGTCGTCAGAGTTGCGGGGTTGCGTAAGCATCCGCCCGGCGATGATGGCTACAGGGCTGGAGATGTTGTGAAATTATCTGAAGGAATAACCAGCTTGCAGGAGAACCCGGGCAAAGTCAGAATAGCGGCAGGCATCAACTCAAAAGAGGATAATGTCATGAGCCACTTTAATGATTTATGCCAGATCAATCGTGAAGCTGAAGAAAAACGCGCTGAGGCAGCTCAAATTTTGCGGGATGAAGCGGCAAGGCTGATTGATTTCTATGAAGAATGGCTGGGGCTTCCATCCATGTACTGGGAAGACGATGATGGCGACCTGCACCGCTACGTGGAGACAGGCTTGCCATGTAAGACAGCGGCGGATTTTAGTCCTCTTTCAGTCCACAATATCGCATCTGCACCAGACAATATTTTCCGCATGGCCGTACGAACCTGGGTTAAGTCATCTGACAGCAGCTACCCGGTAAGCGTGGTTATTGCACTTGAATTATATTCAGTAGATGCGGAACGGGTGTCTCTGAGAGTCCGGGTGGAAGACGATATTTCTGTTCGCGTATTTATCAATAAACCCAGCGAAGAAGCCTGGGGCGATGTTGTTATGCACATGAAAAAGCACATCGCTAATCACCTGAAAAAGCGAGCGCCATCAGCACTTCGTTAAGCAGAGCTGGAGAGTCGGGGCATAAATTTTTTATGCCCCGGCGAAGCAGCAGACAAGCGAAGCGCGTCAGGATATGGGCCGGGTGTCTAACAGTGCGTAAGGGTTAAAACGGATCACCTCTTCGCCCAGCCAGTCGTTGACGTGTTTCATTGCTTCCATGACGGGCATCAGTTCGTTAATGGCAAACACACGGGCTGCCTTCTCCACATCCCCGAATGACCCCTTCTCACCCGGCATGGCCCCCATCAGCTGCGGCGGTACACGGTGCACGGACAGCACATCATCACGCGATGCAGCCTTGACGTTCATGAACTCATCCTTTGCGGTGATTTGCTGAAACGGCAAAATCTGTACGCCATCCTTACCACCTCCCGCCGCGTGGATGAGCAGATTTTTAAACGCCCCGCCACCACGCGCGCTTTGCAGCGTTTCCCGCAGTTTTTCCATGCTTTCACGGTCAACCTGCGCCGCACCGATGTAGACAATACAGCCCGCGTGTGAGCCGTTATCGTAGTAGAGCTTGCGGAAGATATCGGCGGAATGTGACAGGCTGGCAGACAGCAGGCCGCCCAGGTAATCCGGCATCCCGTAAATCTCCTGGTTGATATCAGGATTCATCAGGTGGCATATCGTCCCCTCACGAAAGCGGTACTCTTCCTGTCCTTCCTGTATATACCACCATGATTTCATATCGCTGCCACGTCGCATGTATTTCGCCAGCGCCCGGCGCAGGGCCAGCGGTTCGCCAAGCATGTTGCGCCGCAGCTCAAGACAGGCATTACCGAACACAAACCAGTCCATCGCCACCCCGGCGAACTCCTGGCGGGACAGCAGAGGATGTGGAATATAGCAGCCCAGCAGCACATTACGTTTGAAGCTGAGCGCCGACTGGTGCCAGGACGTCTGGCGGGCAGCCCGTGCCAGTCCGTACCAGTCAACGGGCGTTTCAAACCACCGCCCGTTGTCGGCGCAGTACATGCTGTCCAGCAGGTCGGCCCCTGACAGCCGGTAAGGTCCTTCAAACGTGAAGGCACTCAGTGTCGGGTCGCTTCGCAGGGAATCCGCAAGGCTGCCCTGCGCTGCGCGGGCGTTCGTACGTCGTTGTTTATTTTTTCTGCTCATCAGAACTCCGTAACACTGAAGGGGCGGCATCATGTTCACCGCCGACAGGTTCGTTGATAACGGCCAGCATGGTGGCCCATGCAAGATCGCCATGGCTTACGCCTCTTGCGCGATCTGTTTCGTAGGTGATAAATCCGGCCTGCGTTTTTGTTTTGCGTACCGCGTTAAAGGCGCTCACCAGTTCGCGCTCGCTGCGGTCGTACTCCCACCGCCCGGCGCGCATGAGCTGCAGCATCTTCAGAACCAGCGTGCGCTTTGATGACAGGGTGAAGGTGTAGGGAATGGCTGCCGGAAAAAAGCGCTTCACAATCTGATACACCGCATCCCCGTGACCGCCGGTTACGTCAATACCGATATGCTCAACGTTATAGCGAAAGGTGAACTCTTCAATCACCTTCGCCTGCGCCTCAAACTCCAGCCCCTGCACCCGCCGCGTCTCCACGGTGCGAAAACGCCCGCCCGGTACGGCTGGCGGCACCACCACGACAACCGCCCCGCTGTCACCGTTCCCGCTACTGCCGTTGGCGTCGTACCCAATCCACACAGGGCGGTTCCCCATCGGACGCGGTGCAAACGGCTTCCAGTCCGGCCACTCGTCGTATCCGTCAACACCGCAGCCAATCAGGATATTCAGGTTAAATGCCGATTCCCCTTCGCGAGCAAATTCACACATGTAGAGATTGCGGAACTCGTCTTCAGTGTTATTGCGCCGGATTTTGTCAATGTTGGTTAACGTCCATCCCTGACTGACCACATCTTCCAGCGTCACAATTTGCCGCCAGATATAGTCAGGACAGATAAGGCCGTTATGAAGCGCATTCCAGCTCACATCAAAATGCTGACGTTTATGAGTACGAAGCCCTTCATTCCAGTGATCGCCGTTCCAGTATGCATACGCCTCATGTGTTTCACTTGATGGCGTGGAAAAATAGGTACACCGCAAACCATCCAGCGTTGCCATAGCAGCAGCCACCTTGCGCAGCTCTGCGAAACGCCCCGTCCAGAAAAACTCATCAAAATACAGATTCCCTGTGTACGCTTGCGCGGTGGCCGCAGAAGTGCCGAGAAAATGCAGCTCTGCACCGTTGGAGAGGATGACTTTATCGCCCCCTTTCAGTTCCACATCAACTTCAGATGCAGCCTTCTGAATAATGCTTTTAAACTGGAGCGCCTGACGACGAGACGCAGACAAAAAAATCTGGTTACGCTGGTAAGGTTGTGCCACATCGTCACGCAGCGCCATCAGCAGCGCTTCCTGCGCAAAATACCAGGTCGCCCCAATCTGGCGGGATTTCAGGATCATCCTGTCAGTAATTCCGGCACGCTCACAGGCACCGATAGCATCAAGCCATTTGCGCTGGTGTCCGGCCAGCCTGTCGGTAATTTTTTCCCGCAGCGCCGCGATCTGTTCCGGCGTGAAATGATTTTTGCGTTTTTTCGCCCGGCCTTTCTTTCCTGTTGCCGTCTCATCCGGCAGACCGTCATGCAGCTTTTTAAGCTGACGGGTCAGCAAATCAATTTCCTTAAAGTCCCCGCCTGTTTTATTCTGTTTTTCCGTGAGCTGAATGAGTCGCGCATCCATGGACTGCGTGACACGCTGAACCGGGGGCGTCTCATCCCACTGGTCGCGTTTTTTCCACGAATGGATCGTGTTCTGGTTGATACCCATAAGCCGGGAAATTTCCGGAACAGGGTAACCCTGCCAGTACAGCTGGCGTGCCCGCTGGCGAACAAATGTATCCTGAATCATTTCTCCCCCTCATGTGATTCAGGCAGTTTACTCACCCCTTACAGGACTCCTGCCATGCCCGGTGTTGTCGGCATTCGCTTACAACAAACGCACTTTGTCTGTCCCTGCCCCGTTTTGCCATCATGAGACAAACGATCATCACGAGGGCCCGACAATGCCTGAACAGAAAAAAACATCCCGTAAAACATTCCGCGTGGCCGTTTCCGGTCCCACCGCAGACGGTCGCGAAATCAGTGCCGCAGATTTGCGCGCGGCGGCCAGTAACTTCAACCCTGAGATTTACGGCGCACGCGTGAACGTGGAGCACTGGCTTTCACCGGTTCCGTCCAGTGAATTTTCCGCCATGGGTGATGTGACGGCACTGAGCACAGAAGAAATCACCGAAGGTCCGCTGGCCGGTCGTACTGCGCTGTATGCGGAAATCGAACCCACCGACCGCATGAAAAATCTGGTCTCCCGGGGTAAGAAAATTTACTCCAGTATTGAGCTGGCACGAAATTTCACCCCTACGGGCACCCCGTATCTTATTGGCCTTGCCATGACAGACACCCCGGCAAGCATCGGCACGGAGCGTCTTCAGTTCGCCCTGCAGCAGCGCCGTTCGGTCATGACCTTCAATAATCAGCAGACGGAAGCACCGATGTTCTCTGACGCCATTGAGGCTGAAGTGATCGAACTGACGGAGCGCCGCAGCGAGGAAGGTGCGCAGTGGTTTAACCGCGTGATGAACATGATTGGGCGAGGACGCAGGGCTGACGACACCCGGTTCTCCCGCATTCATGACGCCGTTGAGGGGATAGCCTCATCGCATGCCGACCTTCTCGACCGCTTCAGTGCACTGGAATCGCGCCATCAGGCAGACAGACAGAAAGTCGCCACCCTGTCCACTGAGCTGGCAGAGCTGAAAAACAGACTGCGCGGACTGGACGCTGATCAGCAAAGTCGTTTTACGGCAACCGGCGGGCAGTCCAGACAACTGGCTGACTACTGACAGAAATAACCACAAGAGGTGATAACCGATGAATCTGATCATGAGCGATGCCGCGCGGGCCGAGCTTTTTGCTTACCAGGCACAACAGGCGGAGATGAATAACATCACGATATCTGCGCTCTCCTCCCGCTTTTCGGTACAACCGGCAGTGCAGCAGAGATTTGAAAACGCATCAAAGGAAAGCCATGATTTTCTTCAGAAAGTCAACAGCATTGGTGTGACAGAGCAGAAAGGTGAAAAGGTACTCCTGGACACCACCGGGCCGGTTGCGCGCACGAACAGCAGTTATGACGGCACAAATCGTCGTAACCCGCTGAATGTGGTGGACATGAAAGCGCGACGCTATGAGTGCGAGCAGGTGAACTACGACACCTTCATCTCCTACCCTCAGCTTGACATGTGGGCCGGACACCCTGACTTCCAGCTGCGTGTGAGTCGCCAGATTGCCAGACAGGTGGCACTTGATCGCATCATGACAGGTTTTAACGGTACGCACCATGCGGAAGTCTCGGATATAAAAAAACACCCGCGACTTGAGGACGTCAATAAGGGGTGGCTGCAGGATATCAGGGACCAGGCCCCGCAACGCGTCATGAAAGACGTGATGCTGACTGCGCGCAATATGGACAATTCGGTGGCATACACCGGCAGATACGCCAATCCCGATGCACTGATCCAGGATGCACGCTCATCCCTGCTTGACGAATGGCACAAGGACGCAGACGACCTCGTTGTCATCATGGGGCGAAACCTCTTTAACTCCCTGCGCCTGCCGGTCCTGAACAGTATCAGCATGCAGAATCCGAATGCCGAACTGCTTGCCGGACAGCTCATTGTGTCAACGCGGACCATTGGCGGCCTTGATGTGTACCTTGCGCCATTTTTCCCGGCTCAGTCAATACTCATCACCTCATTCAGCAACCTGTCGGTTTACTGGCAGAAGGGGTCCATGCGTCGTCTCATGAAGGATGAGCCCGAATACAACCGTATCGCCATCTATCAGTCCGTTAACGACTGCTATGTGGTTGAGGACCATGGTAAGTGCGCACTGATTGAGAATATCAGCTTTGCCGAATATGACCATGACGCGCCGGACTGGTACCGGGACGCCACAAAAGCACTGTCAGCGCAGGCTGAAGACAGGGATGCAGGGGAAGAGGAGGATTAACCATGCTGACACCGGCACAGGCTCATTTCCAGCGCGTGATGGCTTTACGGGCAGGAACGGCAGCAGAAAACGAGGATATCGTGGCCCGCACGGCTCATGAGCAGGTCCTTCACCGTCTGCGCCTGGCACAGCAACGCATAAAGGGCGTCCAGGCAAAAGCGGCAAAGGCCGCGCTCAAGCGTGAAATGCTGCCGGGTTTTGCAGGCTGGATAGACGGCACGCTGGAAGCCGACGGCGGACAGCAGGATGAGGTGATAGCCACACTCATGGTGTGGGCCGTGGACTGTGGCGACCTGGCGCTTGCACTGCGCATCGGGGATTATGTGGTTCGCCACAACCTCACGATGCCTGACAACTTCGGGCGTACGGCAGCCACGGTACTGACCGAGGAAATCTGCAACCCTGTTCTGACACAGGCCGGAACGGATGCACACGCCGATTTGTCCGGCTACATCGAACCGCTGGACACCCTCTGGCAAATTGTCGCGAACCGGGACATGCCCGATGAGGTCCGCGCCAAGCTGTGCAAGGCATGCGCCTTTGCCCGTCGTGGCCTGACCGATGCCGACAGCATGGCGGTGAGTCTGAAGCTGTTCCGTGAGGCAATGCACCTTAACCCGAATGCGGGGGTAAAACGTGAGATTGCCACGCTTTCACGGGCCCTGAAAAAGGCCGGACAGGATGAAGCCGCTGCCGCACAGGAGCCTGCGGCACAGAAAGATACAACCAGAGAACAGACCACGACGCCGAAGGCGAAAGCGAAGGCGAAACGTGGTTAACGGCTGACCCCGTCAGAAGGCGGCGTGCCGGGCGTTCCGGTTACGGTTTTCCGTTCCCCTTACACCCGGCACCCACCGCCTTTTTTTCTGAAGGAGCGATTTATGAGCATGGTCGCAAGACCGGAAGCCGCCCCTGCACGGGACGATATCCCCGACACCGACGACGGCGACGCCACCATCACCGCCGGGGCATTCTGGCCGGAGATTGTGCTGCGGGAGCTGCGCCTTGCAGTACGCCTGCCGGGCCGCATCACCTCCACACGTCTGGCGCACGTTGCCACGGGAGCCGTGGCTCACGTCACGCGGGAGCTGGAAGAGTGGCAGCAGGCGCAAATCGCCGCAGGATTCAGCACGCTGACAGACGTACCTGCCGCCACCATCAACGGTGAGAGCGTCAACGCCTGGCATTACCGGCACGCCGTCTACAGCGCCACCCGTGCCCTGATTCTGGAGCGCTGGCGGGATGTGGACACCACCGACAAGGGGGACCGCAGGGCTGACGCACTGGATGAGCAGGTGGAGGACCTGTGGCGCGACGTGCGCTGGGCGATTTCCGATATTCTCGGCTTTCCCCGTCTTTTTGTGGAGCTTGTGTGATGAAAGTGAGGGCACTTCAGGGGGACACCGTCGATTTACTCTGTTTCCGGCACTACGGCACCACGCAGGGGGTGACCGCACAGGTACTTGATGCCAATCCCGGGCTCTGCCGCCAGGTAATTCTGGAAGCGGGACAGGAGGTGGAGATGCCGGAGCCGGAAAGGAAACAGCAACGCGAAAAGGTAAAGCTATGGTGACGGGATTTTTTCAGCGCGTCAGTGACTGGATCACCTTCTGGGCGTCAGTGACGGCAACAACCATTGGTGTTATGACCATCAGCGAAAAAATTGCGCTGGCCGGGCTGCTTCTGGGGTCACTTTCCGCCATCCATGCCTGGTGCCACCGCAGGCGTACGGAGCAGGCAATGAAGCGCCGCAATGACCTTATCGCCCGCATCCTGGCACGTTCAGAAAACCGCGAGCTTCACGACGGTGAGAGACGGGCACTGGACAGCGTGAGACAGGACGGAGAAGAGCGGTGAAACTGCCGGTAAAACGTTATGCGGTGGCGGCCATTGTGGCGCTGGGCGTCTCCATGGCACCCGGTGAACTGAGAACCTCACGGGAAGCACAGATAAAAATCGCCACCCGGGAAGAGTGCCGGGCGACACCGTACCGTGATATTGCAGGAGTAATGACCGTGGGATGTGGTTCAACAGGGGGCGTGGAGAACCGGGTTTACGGAGAAAAGGAGGTGGCCCGCCGCTGGGTGAATGACCTGCGGCACGCGGAAAACTGTATCAACCAGAACTTCAGCGGTGCCGCCATGCCCCAGTCCGCCTTTGAGGCGATGACCGACGCGGCGTTCAACGTCGGCTGTACCGGCCTGATGTGGTACCGGGACAGGAGCGGCAACCGGCAGCGCACCACCATCTGGAAGCACGCACAGGCGCACCGCTGGGTGGCGATGTGCGGGAGACTGACCGATTTTGTCAACAGTGGCGGACGCCGCTCACAGGGGCTGGTTAACCGCCGGGAGGAGTTCAGACAGTGGTGTCTTCGCGACACGGGAGGCAGCACATGAGACCGGTTTACGCCGTGATTGTTGCCCTCATGGTGACCACCCTGACGGCGGCGGCCATGTGGCAGTCATACCGGCTGGGGCGTGCCGGTGAGGCACGTGACGCCGCAGAGCAGCAGCTGGGCGAATACAGCCGGGCGCTGCGTGAGTCCTCCGCCGTTATCAGCGATGCCTCCGCCGTACTGCATGAGGTGATGACGCAGCGACAGAAAAGGGCACAGGAAGGAGAAGTCAGACGTGAACAGCTTCGCGAAATTGCTGCGACGGATGAGTGCGCCGGCACTCTTCCTGACCACCGTTTTACTGACCGGCTGCGCGAACACACGGAACGCGCCACTGCCCGCGCCCTCCTTCCGGTTCATTCCGGCGGGACTGACGACGGGAACACGGCCCCCGCCCTTCCCTGAACACCCCACCTGGGGAAATATCGGGATATGGAGCGACAGCCTCCTGGATGCACTGGAAACCTGCAACGCAGACAAACGGGCCATTGAGGCGATGGAGCGCCGGAGACTCAACCGACAGAACGGAGAGGCGCATGCTGAAAAGTAAATCCCTGAGCACACACATGAGTACAGCGTGCCGGTGGTGCAGGGCCAACCCGGAAAAGTTCACCGTGTTCATTGAACGTGGCGGGATAGAGACCACCGGCGAGACGCCGACGTTCGTGTACAACTACCGGCTGGTGATGTTCGTGATGGACTACACGGGCGATCTGGACAACCTGACGCTTCCACTGATTGTCTGGCTGGCAGAGAACCAGCCGCAGTTGCTGCTTAATCCTGAGCGCAACAACGATATTCAGTTCACGGCGGCCATTAACGACGACGACAGCGCGGACGTGCTGTTTGAGCTGCCGTTACGTGAACGCGTGCGCGTCACCCGCAGGGATGACGGCACCCTCATGACAGAACATCTACCGGAGCCGAAATCACGCATCCCGCAGGACGGCGACTGGTCACACATTCTGGAGGATGTGACGTGGAACATTGTCACCGGATAACACGCGGAGAATGTTATGGGGAAACTGAGATACCGTAACCTCGTTCCCGCTGAAGGAATGAGTAACATGTTTGTCAATATCCGGCTGGCAACCAGCCCGCAGGCAGTGAAGCGCATTGCCGCGCATGTGGGTAAGGAGCTGCGGCGCGTGAACCAGAGCCGGATGCGCGCCCAGAAAGCGCCGGACGGTTCGGTGTGGACACGCCGTAAACGCCGTATATCACGCCTTCAGGAGCGCATCAGCTTTATCTGGCAAAACCAGAACCGCACCCTGAAAAACTGGCATCACGGTTCAGGAAAATACGGCCAGACCATCACCGGCTGGGATGAAGACCGGAGCGGCATACGTACCTTTTACCGGAGTGATATCCTCCGTTTCCTTGAAATCAGGACACGCCGCATCAACCGTGACACCACAAAAACGGTGCCGATGTTTGCGAAGCTGCGCACGGCCCGTTATCTGAAAGTGAAGGCGGACGCATCAGGCGTGACGGTGGGCTACAGCGGCGTGGCGGCACGCATTGCCCGCGTTCACCAGTTCGGGGAGCGCGACCGGGTGGCCGCAGGGATGTATACGGATTATCCGGCCCGTGAACTTCTTGGAATAACACCGGCAGATGAACGACTTATTCAGCGTATCATTATGGACAATATCGCGAGGGCTGTGGCATGAACGCGGAATTAATGCGCCTTATCAGCAACATCATCAGAACCGGCGTGATTTTCGACGTGAACCCGCAGACCTGGGAGGTCCGGGTGCGCAGTGGCGGACTGGAGACAGGCTGGCTTCGCTGGAGCACCGCGCGGGCGGGCGCGTTCAGTGTCTGGGTGCCGCCAGCCACCGGTGAACAGGTGGCGTTCGTCTGTATCGGTGGTAATCCCGAAAC
>SKEX01000772.1_pt1 | contig 16545 bp, 15 predicted proteins | sample 4841451 | NCBI WGS metagenome assembly SKEX01 (sample SAMN11008798, study PRJNA524170) | human gut metagenome | isolation source: fecal sample from pouch patient p38, | place: Israel: Tel-Aviv | reverse complement strand
GGCTACAATGATCACATCTTTTTGAAATTGTTTGCCTTTAAAATGGTTCATCCCTTCGTTCCTCCAAAGTCATTTTATTTAGATTTTACACTAAATTAACTTTATTGAAAAACTTTGCAACAGAACCCTCAGGAGTATCTATCAATAAATACCTCACTTTTTGTTCCTTGCCATTTACAAGAAACACACTTGTATCCCCATCCACATGTCGAACAAAATCTACAGCTATTCTTTCTGAAGAATTATCTTTGAGGTCAGAGTGCTGGACTGACCGCTCTATTTGTTCTAAAGAATTATTAATAGATTTTTGCGCACTACACCCGACTAATAAAAAAATATTTAAACACGAAATTAAAAGTAGCCAAATACTATATCTTTTTTTCATTATATTTCCTCACTTTATTAATTAGAAAAACGCCTGAATTTTTCAGGCGTTTTTTATTCTTGTCTATTTAAATGTATATTCCTTGAAAAAGCACTCAAAATGGCAAATCATCATCTGAAATATCTATAGGATTACCATTAAATGGATCGTTATTATCCACATTAGAAGCAGTTGAAGAAAATTGATTATTGGTCGTAGAATTTTGTGTTGTTTTTTGTTTTTGCTCCCGCGCTTCTGCTTGTGAACGCGATTCTAATAAATAAAAATTTTCTACAATAACTTCAGTAACATAAACTCGTTGTCCTTGTTGATTCTCATAATTTCGAGTTTGAAGTCTCCCTGAAATTCCAATCAACGTTCCTTTTCTAACATAATTCGCTAACGTTTCAGCTGGCTTACGCCAAATAACGCAATTGATAAAATCTGTTTCACGATCACCATTTTGGTTCGTATAATTACGATTCACTGCTAGTGTAAAAGTTGCAACTGCTGTTCCACTAGCTGTATAACGTAAATCTGGGTCCTTAGTTGGCCTACCAATTAAAGTTACATTATTCATCATATGTCATGCCTTCTTTCGTATTTTTTATAAATTTATTATATACAGATATTTTGTGTTATAGTAAAAAGAAATTAAGCGACTTTTTCATTCTATATATGTTTCAAAACAGCTGAAAAAATCTACTTCATAAACTGAAAGGAGTGGTATTTTGAACGAAGAAAAACTTGAACATTATCAAAAATGGTGTCAAGAAAATTTGCTAAACAGAACAGAAGCCATGGCTATCACTAAGCAAAGTAGCTATGCATTTACTCAATCTGTTTACACTAAGCAATTATTACCCTTTGTTGAAAAAAAAGGTAATACACCTTCGGGAACCGTGCGTTTATTTTTAAAACAAGACGTAGAAGCTTATGCAAAGAAGATACAAAACCGACAAAAAAATCAACCTACAAAAAAGCCATCACATTGATTGTGACGGCTTTTTTATTAGTATTCTAATTCAAGGTTTGGTTGTTCAAATTCCTTACATGCTGTAGTTGCTTTTTCACTTTCTAAAGTCGTTTGAATTTCTTGATTTAATTGAGCTTGCAACGCTAGTTTTTCCTCCATTTCTTTTTCTTGAGGAAATCCTCCTTGTTGTCGCTCTTTCGCTTTAGAAAATTGATCTTCTACGATTTCTAGTTTATTCACGGTGTCTGCATAGTAGCTTGGTATTCTTTGTAACTCATTTTCCATTTTTCTGATACCACCTAATCCATTTCCAAGAGCATTACTCACAATATAATTGGATTGTCCAACCATACGGATATCTACATTTCCATATTCGTGGAAATTTTTTCTTACTTCTACTGTAAACCCATGATACTCACCAATCTCAGTAAAGTTCTCCGTGTTTTTATACAAAGTACAAAGTTCATCCAATTTTTCTGCTGCTTTTGCACGTTCAGTAAACGTTTGATTATCGATGGTTATTGAAAATTCTTGATTTGCAGGTAATTCTACTAACTGTTTGTCCTCTTCTAGTTTAGCTACCGTCTCTTTTAAAGAATTGACTCTCGCAGGTAATTCATGTTTAACTTGCCATTTTAAGCCTTCTTTTTCATTAATGAATGTTCGTTGCATCATTTTCAAACGAGCGATTTCATTATCTAATTTCATTTTTTCAGCAATCTTTGGATTTCCTGAAGCAATGGCCTTCATATCTCCCGCTACCAAAACAGTATCTGACAATTCATCACAGCTACGTGTTACGGCTTTTCCTGTCATAACTTGGTTGATAAACGTTAATTTCTGCTCCTGAATTTGCCATAAGAAACTATCCAGAGAGCCTTTTGTGACGTACCGATAAATCTCAACCTCTTCATTTTCGTTACCTTGACGGATAATTCGACCATCACGTTGTTCGATATCAGAAGGACGCCATGGACAGTCGACATGGTGACAGGCTATTAATTTTCTCTGCACGTTTGTTCCTGTACCAAGTTTACTAGTACTTCCTAATAAGACACGAATTTCACCTTCACGCATAGCATCAAATATTTCTTCCCGTTGTTTTTCGTTTTTAGCATCATGAATAAAGGCAATTTCTTCTGCTGGAATCCCTTTTTCAATCAGTTGTAATTTTAATTCATCGTAGATATTAAACCGTTGCGGATTAGGTGTTCCTGAATCTGAAAAAATCATTTGAGTAGATTTTCTTTCTTTAGAATTTTCCCAGATTTCAAATACCTTATTAGCACATGCAGCAACTTTGGTTTCTTTCAATTCTTCAACTGGATAACATTTAGAATCATAATCGTCCATTAAGCGTGGATCAAGCGCCATAAGTTTTCCTTCATTCGTAATTTTTAACATGTTATCAACGTCGGACGTTACTTCTTTTGCACGAATACGTTCTGCACGTTCCGCTAATTGAGCGACTTTTTCTTTTTGATATGTTGTCAGCTCTGTCACAATTACTTGTGCCTTTCCTGTTTTCATTTTTGGTACAGGTAAATTTAGCATATCTTTAGTTTGAATATCAGCAATCAAATTATACATTTGCATAAGTTCTGGTAAATTATGAAACTTCGCAAATCGATTTTTTATCTGATAACCTGTGCCTTCAGGAGTAATTTCCAAAGAAGAAATAATCTCACCAAATGTAGACGCCCACGCATCGAAATGATACACCCCATATTGTTTTAACACATCTGGTTGTAAATATTTTTGCATCGTATACAACTCCGACATCGAATTTGATACAGGAGTTCCTGTTGCAAATACTACCCCTCTGTTATTATGTTTTTCTAGCAAATAGCGGCATTTCATTTCTTGATCGCTAGCTCTTAAACTGTTTGAAGAATTCACACCTGCAACATTTGATAATTTACATTATGAGAAGTTCGCTGATGGGACGGTAAATATGGTTGAAACTCCATATGACCTCCCTCAAGGGTGGGAGTGGGTCCGCTTAAGGACGTTAATTACTTATCAGAATGGAAAAGCCTTTAAAAGCTCATCATATGTAAAGCAACATGGTTTCCAAGTTATCCGATTGGGAAATGTCAAAAATAATAAAATGGTCTTGGGTGCAAGTCCAATTTTTATTAGTGAACAAGATGCAAAAGAATCACTAGATTACAAAATCTTTGAAGACGATATTCTAGTAACAATGACGGGAACAAAGGGTAAAACGGATTTTTTTTATACTACCAAAATTAACAGTTTTGATTTAGAAGATAACGAATTATTCTTGAATCAACGTGTTGGGATAATTCGTCCTATTTCAAGTGGAGTTTCACCTGATTTCCTTAATCACGCTTTGAAGGAAGGTGAGATAAAAAAATATGTATTCAATTCAGCAACCGGAACAGCGAATCAATCCAATATAAGCACCGTAACAATTAACAACATTTTAATTCCAGTACCACCAATAGAGGAACAGCTTAAAATCAATGACTTATTAAGTGATTCTAATCAAAAATTAGACTCTATTGACAAAGAACAGAGCGACATACAGTTTCTTGCCAATCAGCTCAAACAAAAAGTTCTTGATGTAGCTATGCAAGGGAAACTTGTCCCACAAGATCCAAATGATGAGCCAGCATCAGTTTTACTGGAAAAAATCAGAGCAGAGAAACAAAGATTATTCGAAGAAGGTAAGATTAAGAAGAAAGATTTAGTTGAAACCGAGATTGTAAAAGGTGATGATAACGCCTATTATAAGAAGTTACCGAAAGGATGGTCGATAACAAACCTTCAGCGACTCACTACTCCGATAACACTTAATGACGGAGATTGGATTGTATCAAAAGATATGACTGTAGCTCCAGAAATCAAATTAATCCAGCTAGGTAGTATAGGTTTCGGGAAATATATTGATAAGGGATTTAAGTACATTACAGAAGAAACCTTCAATCAGCTAAACTGTACTGAAATCCATTCAGGATACTTGATGGTAAATCGATTAATCGCTGAACAAATGTACGTAACCACGCTTCCTCGCATTGAAGGTAAGAAGATAACCACTGTTGATGTTTGTTGGATTGCACCAACAAAATACTTCAGCCTCCGCTTCATGATGTTTCAAATGATGGGACAACGTTTTCAAAAACAGGCTATTCAATTAGGGACTGGCTCAACACGTTTGCGCATCAGTAAAGGTAACTTAATCAAAATTCCGATTGTTTTGCCCCCAATTGAGGAACAGGAACGAATCGTCCCCCAGATTGAAAAATATCTTCAATTGATTGATAAATCCTTTTAAGCTCGCTAACTATTCTACGTTGTTCTTCCACTGGTGGAACTATAATCGGTATTGATTGTAGGGAGGTTTGTGTTAGCTTAAGTCGCGTCGTTCCGTTCACGTAACCTGTGTAATCAAAATAATTCAGATAGTTCAATAAAAAGTCTTCTTCGATCAAAGCTCTGAGTATGTGGGCATGGTTATTGACCCAATATTTTCCAGATACCTTATATGCTTTTATGGCATATTTATCTAAGAATGGAGCACCATCTTCCCCCACAAGAATGGTCGTTTCGTCTAATAGATAATCATCTATTTTTCCTGTTTCACCGGTTGCTCCGTAATACGGATAAAGGTGTGAATTTGATGCTTTTTCAATTCTCCGTGCTCTTTCAGTAGAATTAATTGCTTTCCTCTTGGAGTCTAGATTCAATGTGACCTGAGAAAGTGATTGGAAAATCCATGAATCAGGAAACTTCTCATAATAGGCGAAACTTGAATAATCCGCATACCAGCAGAGGTTGCGGATTATTCAAGTTTGCACGAAAAAAGGGAATCAGAAACATCCGATTCCCTTAGGTGCATACCGAAGTAATACACCCCAATTAGGTATTATTATCTTAACACTTTTACTCAAAGACTTCAAGACTCCGCTATGAAAGAATAGATGCCGTTAACCTTTTTGTTAGAATCCATTCCAAGCAGCAAGCCATAAGTTGAGCGAGGAACACTCTCAAACAGTTTTTCCTTTGCAATTTCAAATTGCCGAACATAGGATTTGATTTCAGTTTTAGAGTATCCATGCTTTTTCAAGATGAATACCAATAAAATCAAATAGTCGATAATCTTATCAAAAGTTATATCTTCAATCCCTGTCTCCGTGATCAAGAAATTCTTCAGCCCTTTCGCAATGCCATCATGGTTAAAGTTGGCATCAAAAACGGCAGAATTGTGCATTGTTGCATTTCTCAAATCCGTCAATGTGAAAATGATATTCTGCAACATGCGTCCATTCTGATTAAATGAAGCACTTTGTAGCCCATTCGCTTTTGACACTTTTAGTCGCCAATCTTTGCTTAGCCGGCTTACAAAGTGACCAAACTGGCCAAAGGTAATTATTTCAAAGAAAACCCATAAAGGTATCGGTTTACTGTTGTGTACAAAGTGGCTTAGTGCATCATTTTTACCGTAATTATACCCAATAGTTTGGTCCATTACAGATCTGAAATCTAATCGCCCCTTGAGACCATCTTTAAATTTCTTAAGTTCCTTCTTATCAGAGCTATTCCTATTATAATCCAGATAATCAGTTAGTTTTGTCTTATAGATGGACTCTATATCTGGATTTTGACGAGTGACCACGGCATCAATGGTTCTATTTTTCATCCCAGTTTCAACCAGCGTAATCATTGGATAGAAAATACGCTTAAGTTCAAAATCAAATGCATGAATCGCTTTAATCTGTGAAAAATCATCGAAACTTTGGATATTAGAGGTAGATTTTACAAAACGATATCGCTTGTATCCATGGTAGTAACCCATATTCATCAGCGATTTTTTGTTCCCGCCTCCATTAATTGAAGTATTGTGGTCATCTCGAATATGCCTCATCAGAGCATCAATCGATTTTCCTTTTTCCAAGTATCATTCTCCGTTCAAGTTCAGTATTAACGTTATTTTAACACACTCATAGCTGCTTGTAATATAGTAAATCGCATGAAGTCATAATTTACCAAGTGACAATTTTATCAACAATTGATTGTTGCTCGCTTGAGGTTCGTCTCAAATAAATCCTTGTCGTTTCGATTGATTCATGACCCAACAGATCCGCAAGTAAGGAAATATCATTGAATTTCTCCAAGAAACGCTTCGCGTACATGTGGCGAAAAGAATGAGGGTATACTACTGATTTATCCAGTCCGTACTTATCGGCATAAAATTTCAATTGCTGAGAAATGCCTCGTGCTGTAATCTGCTCATTAAAACGATTTAGAAACAGATACCCTGTAGTTCTATTTTCTTCCTCCAGCCATTTGAGGGATTCAGTCTTTAACTTTTTCGGGATATATATCCTTCGAATTTTGCCACCTTTTGAATAGATGTCAAAATATCCTAAATGAACGTGTTCAACTTTGATTTTGATAATTTCACTGACACGTGCACCTGTTGCACCGAGATACCAAACAAGGAAATGCCATTTTAGATTTCCGTCCTGCTTTAGTTTTCGCTTCAGAAACAGATAATCAGCGTAACTGATAACATCTTCCAAGAAATTCTTCTGCTGAATTTTTAGTGCCTTCAAGCAGAGGTCGGATTCTCCAACAAATTTCAAGTAACTATTTAAGGCTTGAATGCGAAGATTCACTGTCTTGGGTTTAAACTTTTCCATTAGGTAGCCTTTGTATTCCAATAACGATTCGAGACTCAAGTCGTAATGTTCATCAAAGTACCGAACTGCAAAAAGGTAAGAGTGAATTGTGTTTTTAGATAAACCAAGTTTTTTCATGTGCAACTCAAATTCATCAATTTGTTCCATGAGTTTTTCTCCTTCAAAATGAATTCGAAATTCCACCGCACAATTCTTTATTTTACTTGATTTCGACTATGGCTGTTGTACGAAAACAAGACCATAGTTCGATTTTGCTATGGTCAATATATTCATGTACCGCCTATTATGAGAAGTTGCCTGTTGGTTGGGTCAAGACATCTCTTGGCAATATTGTTTACTTGCTTTCTGGACGAGATTTGGCAACCGCTGATTATTCGGATTCTTTGACGACAGGAATCCCTTATATCACTGGTGCTAGTAACTTTAATAATGGAATTATTCAGACCTCAAGATTTACAGAAGTACCACAAGTTATATCTGAAAAAGATGATTTGCTAATAACTGTAAAAGGAACCGTAGGGGAACTTGCTTTCAATCCGTTTAATGAGGCTCATATTGCACGTCAAATTATGGCAGCGCGACCTTATCAGCTTGATAAAGAATTTTTGATGGTCTACCTAGAATCTAGGATTGATAATATGAAATCACAAGCTCAAAGCATGATACCCGGAATTTCACGAGATGTCTTGCTGAAAATGCCTGTTGATTTACCGCCTAAAAATGAACAGCACAGGATTACTTCCCAAATTAGGAAAACACTTCAAGAATTCGATACAATTTGTTGATAGTTTGACTGATTTCCCTTTGTTCTCGCACAGGTGGGAGGGGGATTGGTAAAGCATCGATTTTTTTCGAGTTCAAAGTTTTCCCCTTTATTGCAGACACTGTTTCACCAGAGTTGCTCACAACTGGCAAGATGCAAAATAAGTAATCTCTGAGCGAATAATCATCATTTAGATATGGAAAAATGGATATGATTGCCTCGTTATGCACAGAATCCTGATTCAGCAGACCAACCTTCCCTATACTCAGTTTAAAGCTCATTATTAACGTTCCTTTTGGAGAAACAATATGGTTAAAAACTTCACTCAGAGCTTTTTCCGTCACGGTTCTAGAGGTGCTCGTCACATACCTATTTTTACCCATATCAGCAATTGAAACCCAAGGAAATCCTGGTCCTATCCAGTATGCCTCATTTTTTGTATCTGGAGTTTTACCCATTCTGTAGTCAACAATGCTACTGAGTGTCACACAATTCCACGAATCTGGCAACTTCTCATAATAGGCGTTATCATCACCTTTTACAATCTCAGTTTCAACTAAATCCTTCTTCTTGAGTTTACCTTCCTCAAATAATTTTAGCTTTTCCGCTCTAATTTTCTCTAATAAAACTGATGCGGGTTCGTCATTCGGATCTTGTGGCACAAGTTTTCCTTGCATTGCAACATCAAGAACCTTTTGTTTGAGTTGAACCGTTATATTATTAAGTTCCAACTGATTGTTATCAATTTCATCAATAAGTTTAAGATATGACTTAATCGACTGAACGATTTTGAGTTGCTCATGATAAGGTGGCAGAGCGATTAAAAATGGTTTTAATCCAGGAACTGTTAGTTGAGGGATACTCGTCCCCTCACCAGTAGGGATTAGATGGCTCAACATGTACTTCAAAAAGCTTACATCGACCGTTTTTTCTAAAGGTGTAACTGAAATCAAACGTACGATTGGGACAAATGGGTGATTCCGAATTGCAGTGAACCCGATAGTACCTCGAGCAGATACAGTAACACTTGGCTCAAATACTTTCGCTTCTTTTGCCCATCCATATAGACCATTATCCTTAATACCATTGGAATAAATTGGAATTTGAAAATCGTTCGTTTTTTCAGATGAAACCTCTTTAGGTTTATCGCCACCAGCAGTAATATTTTTTGTTGCTGATGCAATTCTCGCCCATTCCCAACCAACTGGCAGTTCGTAAGGAACTTCAATCTCTTTCACAGTCCCATCCGTGAACTTCTCATAATGTAAACCATCATCACCTCGGAAAATCTCGGTTTCATTCTTATCTCGCTTGATTTTCTTCTGTTTGATGAGTTCTTCTTTTTCAGCTTTGATGCGTTTTAGCAGTTCGCTTGCTGGCTCATCGTTCGGATCTTGCGGGACGAGCTTGCCACGCATCGCCAGATCTAATATTTTTTCTCGTAAGGCTTTGGTATCAATCATTCTTCCACCTCACCTAGTAGCTCTTGGAGTCGTGCCACTGCGTTTGCAATATTATCGGACTTCTCTTGCATTAAATCTAGCATTTCCGCAATGGTGTAATCAGGCGTATCACTTTCAGCTTCCATCCAAGAAATATCCAAACTCAAGTTGTCACGAGATTTGATTTGGTCAATTGAATATTTCCGCCAACGTCCGTTTGGATTTTCATTGCTCCAAGTTTCTTCACGATTTCCAATGTCGTCACGTTTATATACTTCGATAAATTCCTCAAAATCTTTGTGGTTTAATGGATTTCGTTTACCGAATGAACGCATGTTATTTCGCATATCATAAATCCAGACGTCCTTCGTATTGTCTTTTTCAGTTGTGCCTCGAGTGAAGAATAAAACATTCGTCTGAACACCTTGAGCATAGAAAATACCAGTGGGGAGTCTCAAAATGGTATGAAGGTTCGTCTTATCCATCAAATCGCGGCGAATAGATTCCCCGACACCACTATCAAACAAGACATTATCAGGAACAACTACAGCGGCACGGGCATGGCCGTCCGTCTTTAGAGAGTTATAAATGGTTTGAAGGAAGTTCAATTGCTTATTGCTCGTTTCATAAGTCAGGTCGTCTCGTGTTGCTCGTTCTCCACCCTTCTTAGTACCAAATGGAGGATTTGTCAGAACAAGGTCAAAACCTTTCATCCATTTCCCATTCGCTGAAAGTGAATCTCCCTGTTCAAGTCTTGGATTGATATCGTGCAATAAGGCATTCATCAAGGCAAACTTATGGGTATTTGGAACAAGTTCCATACCACTTAAAGCTTCATCTTTTTGGAACTTCACTTCTTCTTGTGATAATTCAAAGAAGTCATCATACTTTTCTTTTAGGTAATGGTCGGCAGCAATCATAAACCCAAATGTGCCTGCCGCAGGGTCGTTTAAACGCTCCCCTTTTTCGGGGGACATCAATTCAACCATCACGTCAATTAAGACACGAGGTGTGAAATATTGCCCTGCCCCAGATTTTGTCTCATTCGCATTCTTTTCAAGCAAGCCCTCATACAAATCCCCGAGTCCTTCATGCTTAGCAGAATACCAATCCAATGCATCGATATCCTTGATGATTTTCTCAAGATTTTTGGGCTCGTCAATACTTGTTGAAGCATCTGCATAAATCATATTCAATCGCTTATCCGTAGCAATCTCAGGATTTCCTAAATCCAACAAGAGCTTCTTATAGAAGGTCTTAAGTTCAATTCCTTCTTTTGTAACCAAATCATCCCAGCGATATCCATCTGGAATTGTTGACTCTGTTCCTTGCTCTTTCATCATTTTTAAGAATAAGATGTAGGTCAATTCTGTTACATAGTTTTGATAACTAATCCCATCATCACGAAGGACATCAGCCATCTTCCATAATTTTTGTACAATTTCATTATTTGTCACGTTCTAAATTCTCCTCTGTTCTGACTAACATCAACTGATAGTCGTTTTCTTATACAACGTATAGCTCTTCATTCAATACTTGGACAACATTATCTACGTTAGCACCAATTTTCTTCAAAACAAACTTGTAGCCACCATGTTGTTTCCATACCTCAGTTTCATCAAAGTATTGCTTAGCGGTTGGCGCAAGTACGGGGGTTTCAAATAATTGTTTTTCAATTCTTTGGAGCCATTTCAACTGCTTAGGGTTCCATGATTCCATACCATACACCTTTTGCATCGCCCGCTTGATACGAGTCTCATGGTCTACGAGTGTTGTTCCAAGAGCAGCTTGCCGAATGAAACTGATGATATCTGCTGCAATATATTCTTTCTTCTCGTGTCTCCAAGCTTCTCGAAGTGACGTTTCATCAAATTTCTTTTCCTTAAGTCGTAATTGTACTTCCCGCAAGTCTTGATAAGTTAGATCTTTTGGACGTGTAACCACGACTTGAAGCGCTGGAATAAGATTCATGTTTTCACGAATGAATTGATTAAACTCATTCAGATAATCCGCAGGCTTCACATTTCCCTCACCATATCCTCTTGAAGTATCAAGCAAGGTATCTTCGTGAACTGAAATCACCGTTGGATCCTTGAAAGTATACCACGAAGCAACACGATGAATGTTTTCAGTTTGAGCCTCCAACTCACTTCGACTCATGGTCTTAATGCTCTGAATCCAAGAATCTAAATCTGCGGTGCTATTCAATGTAGCAATCTCTTCTTCATCTTTCTTACTGATTCTTTGTTTCTTACGTTGCAACTTGGCAATCAACTCCGCTTTGAAGAAACCAAATTCCTCATCATCTTCCGCCTGTAGCGTTTTCTCTAACACTTCTTGAATAGATTGTTTTGGATTCGAGACAACAGGTTTCATATCCGTGATGTTTTGCAAATAATCATACAGATGAACGGCATCAAAAATTCTAAACGCCTCTTTTCCGATTTCAGGACATAGACGTGTTGCACGCCCTAACATTTGGTCGTATAGAATCCGAGAGCGAACACGGCGCATGAAGACAAGATTTTCTATTTCCGGTACATCAATACCCGTTGTGAGCAAGTCAACAGTCACAACAATATTCGGATACTTTTCATTCTTGAATCGTTTTATTTCTTTATCTGGATGTCGGATATAACCAGTAATCTTTTCAATCGCATCATCGTCAACAACAGTGCCATCTTCGGAATAAGCCTCTTTCAGGAGTCTCACAATCAAATCGGCATGTTGGTCATTCGCAGCAAATATCAAAGTCTTTCCGGGTTCATTGGGATCGATGTATCCAGTTAATCCTTCAAGAATAGCTTTATTGAAATTCTCAGTAATGACTTTTTTATTGAACTGTTCAACATCAAAGTCCAATTCATCATCTAAGTGTGCTTTATCAATCGTTTTAGTCTCATCATTCCAGACGTAAACGTCTGTATCGGCTTCAAATTTAATGCCATATTTTGAAAGCTGAGTTTCAAACTTAATTGGTGGTTCATGGTCTACAAGATAACCATCCACTACGGCATCGGTGTATGAATACGTGTAAATTGGTGCTCCAAAAATTTCAGTCGTATGGAGTGCTGGGGTAGCAGTCAGTCCTACTATTGTCGCATCAAAATAATCAATTACCCGACGGTACTGACTTACATAATCTTTTTCATTTTGATAAAACAGCTCATCATCAGTCATTTCACGGTCTTCAGTATACCCCCGGTGTGCTTCATCAACAATGATGAAGTCATATGTTCCAACCGATGGACTCTCAGCAACATCATCTTTGAAGAATAGCCGTCTTACCATCCCTTGTACAGTCGCAATCTGAATTTTAGTATCCTGCTCGGGAAGGATGTCTCCAACTTCCTTGACATCATAAATGTCTGAGAATGAGAGATTGTCAATTTTTGTATCCTTTAAGGCATCTGAGGCTTGAATGCCCAAGCTTCTTCTGTCAACTAAGAATAAGACCCGGCGAACCCGCTTAGTTTTAATTAGTCGATACATCAAAGAAAGAGCAAGTCTAGTCTTCCCCGTACCAGTTGCCATCGCCAATAACATACGGCGCTTGTTTTCTTCTAGTCCTTTTTCAACTGCTTTTACAGCCTCAATTTGATAATAACGGTTTGCGAATTCAGGATAAGGTTCTTCTTTTAGTTCCTCCTCTGCTTTTGACTCATTTACAACCAGCTTTTGTAACAGATCTTCAGGACTATGCCACCTCTCCAATGCGTATGATGACTTTTCAGGGGTACGTGCATCCCAAAACCAAATCCCTGATTGTTCAGCCAATTGTTTCAAATATGGTCTTCCATTTGAAGAATATAGGAATGGTGCTTTATAACCGTTCTCTGTTTCCTCATACATATACTCTTGTGATTCTGGCGTCTCTTTAGAATACTCTTTAGCTTGAGCTAAATCTCCTGCTGCTGTTTTCCCATACTTTTTAGCTTCAATGATGCCGATAAGTTTCAAACCAATGAACATGGCGTAATCCGCACGGCCTTCGGAAGTTGGAAATTCTGCTATGGCTTTATTCTTATTCTTTTCTGGACGTGCCCCTTTTCGCCAATCCAAATTTTCTGTGTCAGCTTCCCAGCCAGCGTTTCTAAGTTGTTCATCAATAAACATGATGCGCGTTTGCTTTTCATCCAGTTTGGCATTATGAAGGAACTTCTTAGACCTCGCCCGTCTATCAGACTTAATTTCTTGTTCAGATTGTTTGGACGGTTGAGTCGCCATCTTTTCTAGTTGTTCTTGAAAAGCTTGTTTCTCTGATTCAGCCAACTCAATCTGAGCCCTTAATTTCGCTAATTCGTCAGCAGTGGCTTTATCAACATCTTTAGGTTCTTCAAAAGTAGTCGCGATAAAATCGAGTGATCCATACACTTCCATAAACCAATTTGACAAGTAATGGGCATACCGAAGCATTGACATCGCTTCAGTGGTATTCCCATAGTTATCATGGGCTGCTTTGTTACCAATCTTTCTGATGGTATGCAAGACGTTAGCAATCTCGGTATCTAAAACCCCTTTACGTTCAAGTTCTCGTAATTTATCAAATTGGTTGTCAAGATTCCATGGAGTCAATCTTTCAAGGGAGAATAGCGCCTCAGTCATTTGTTCAGCTAACAGGCGGATTTTAATAAGTGAAACATTTGGGTCGCGGTATACGTTCTGTTCGGCTTGCTTCCCTAGTTTTGAAAACAAAGGCCATTGTGCCGATAACATGTCAAAGTTACTCATTTAGCCTGCTCTCCTTCCCTCGTAATCAATCGATATCACATCACCAATATCAACGTTTAAGGTGACACAAATCTTAACCAATGAATCAATTGAGATGGGTTCATTCTTCCCCATCTTGGCTATGACGTTGCTACTAACCTTTGCAGCATCCTTTAACTCTGTTTTTGTCATATTCAAATCAATGAGCAATTTCCATAATTTGTTGTAAGTAATAGGCATCCAATCACCTCTCGTAACTTCTGATAGTTCGTATTATCTGGAAGATAATCAGTTGTATTTATTATATCACGTTTTACCAAGATAATCTCACAAGTGTATAAGTTAACGGCAATGTCCTAAAAAGAGTACAATTTCCGCTTTTCATAGGGGGGTAAAATCTCAGAGTAGGGGGTAAATTTTTCTACCCCCAGGGGGAATTTCTCAAATATAATTTCTCAAAACTCCGAATAAAATCCTCCCAAAAACAAAAAAGCCTAGCCATTGCTAGTCCAACAATTCCCTTTATTTCGGGCTTTACACCCATAATTTCATTGTATCAATCTGGTAGTTCAAATATCTAAAATTTTTCCTCCTGTGAACCCAAATGCTTGTACCTTTTGATACATTGTTTTAATAATCATTGGGTCTGTATAGTAAGCAGTCAGTACACTTTCTCGCATCTGTTTATATTGCTTTTCAGTTACTAAAGAACGTAATTCTTCTCGTTCTTTTTCGTAGTTGTCAGAACGTGTATCAAATAGGAATCTCTTCTGTCTGAGAATAATCATAAACCTTCTTTTTTCAAAACAAAAACTCTCTTCTCCTTCCTTTTTTAGGCCAATTAATAAAATGGGCTTGTCTTTTTCTGACTCTTTTATTCGACGATTCTTCAGTTGCCAACGCTCTTCTCCTAACACATACGTTGCTTCTGGTTTTTGGTTTAAAATTGACCGTTGGTTTGTACTTGAATAATTTTCTAAGTTGCTTTTTATCTTCTTAGAAGGCCCTTCATGCATTGACACATATTCCGCACGATTGTTGCTAGGTAAGATAATCTTTTTCTTTAATTTTCCATGTTCAAATATACTCACGGGTTCTGCCAAATCCTCATCATTTACTTTATGGAAATAAACCCCTCGCTTTTCTTTAATAGCGGTTTCTTTTTCTAATTCCATTTGAAGTATAATATTCTGATTTCGCTCTTCTCTTGTAGCTTCACGGTTTTCAAAAAAACGATTCAACGTGCCTAATGCTTGAGTTAATGGTGCTTCTTCTTTTTTTGCCTCTGTTTGTTGATCTGTTATCTGTTCTTCTTCGTTATCTATTGGCTGCTCTGCCTCTAAGAAAAGACGCCATTCTCGTAGTGGAGTGGCTAATTTAGTAGTGATTCTGCTTTTTTTATCTCGTTATCTCCAGAAGAAATTCACCGATTTTTCCAAACAGCGCTAGAATTTTTTCAAAAACGATACGGCATAAGCAACGTTGCTTATGCGCAAGTCCATTTAGACGAACCTATCCCCCATATGCATTTAGGCGTTGTCCCATTGCGTGAGGGACGATTAACAGCAAAAACGGTTTTCACCCGAGAAGAATTGAGAAACATTCAAGCCGAATTGCCCGACTATTTAACACATGCTAGATTTGATATTTCACGTGGCCAAAAGAAAAAAGCGCGCAACCCACTCAAACTGGAGGAAGAATGGGAACAACTTGCGCAAGAAAAAGAAGCTTTAGCGTTAGAACGACAAACGTTTCAAGACTATCTTCAAGCCATTGATTCTGAGACAAAACAGTTTCAAGAAAAACTAAACAGCTGGGTAACCTTTCCCCGATTTTCTAAAACAGCCAAGTTATCTCACGAACACTATCAAGAGCTATGTGACCTGTTGGAACAAGCAAAGAAAGCCATGAATATTTCAAAAATAACAAAAGAAGTTAATAAAGACTTGTTGCTAGAAAACAAAAATTTAAAGTACAAAAATCAAGAATTAATCAATATTTCCAAACGGGTAGCCTCGGAAAATAAACAATTAAGAGAGAGGCTTGCCAAATTTAAAAAAACTTCGCCGGAAAATAACTAAAATTAATTTAAACAGCTCTAATTTCAATTCTAAGAGGTTTTAAATTTAATTAGGTATAAAATCAATTTAATTACAAAATCGCTTAAATCGAAAAATAAAGGTGTTTGGTGAAAATTAAGGAAAATTGTATGTTTTGCTTTTTTTAGTCTAATTTGTTATATTGAACTTGCGAAACGTAAAAATTTGTTACAAGACAGCACAAAAGCCAGTCCTACTGCGAATAGGACTGGCTTTTTTTTCGCTAGTTGCGACGTCTAGCGTTGTGGGTTAGGGACAACTTGTTTCAGTTATCGTCTTTCTCGTCTAACCAATGAGAAACTAGTTCAATGACTAGGCCGGTTCTGTTGCAAAGTTTTAAATCTACTATCAGATAAGGTAGAATAATAGAAAAAGATAGCAGGAGGAATGACGATGAGTCATTTTAAAGGAAAGCAATTTCAGCAGGATGTGATTATTGTAGCCGTGGGCTACTATCTTCGTTATAACCTTAGCTATCGTGAAGTTCAAGAAATCTTATATGATCGTGGCATTAACGTTTCTCAT
>SKEX01000765.1_pt1 | contig 16664 bp, 4 predicted proteins | sample 4841451 | NCBI WGS metagenome assembly SKEX01 (sample SAMN11008798, study PRJNA524170) | human gut metagenome | isolation source: fecal sample from pouch patient p38, | place: Israel: Tel-Aviv | reverse complement strand
GACGATATGAAGGAGCGATAAAAGAGTATATTCGCAATCAACTACAAGAGGATATAGCGCAAGATACATTAAACTTTAAAGAATACACCGACCCGTTTACGGGTGAGCCAGTAAAATAGGCAAAATAAAAGCCCCCGAGTAGGGGGCAGCCAGTGGTAATAGAGTGGTTGTCAGATCATTCAATGCCCTCTTTAGAGGGCCACCACTAGAGAAAGACCCTTATAGGGTCAGAGCAAACCACCCGTTCTACGGGTGGTTATGATTTTTGGCTGCCAATGTATCTCAATTTGAGTGAAATGCTAATTTATAAAAATTTAATGAAATATAGTGCTGTGAAATAGGTGGACTTATTAGAGTGCAGATATATAAGGCATCTTGACCATTATTTTTATAATTTATCAATTATATTTATATGGAAAAAGTTAAAATGTGAGTTTAATTTCATCTTCTCTTCTAAATTATGGTATAAAATCATCCCAATTATTAGGTTTTATTTTATAAGGGGTTTAAAGAACTCCCATTATTGCTGTATTTGCAATAGCTATTCCAAAAATGAAATATTAGTGAAAAGGGGTTGCAAGCATATCGAAAAATTTGGTATACTAACTATATCGAAAAACTTGAAATTGAGATTATTTGTTATATAGAAGTTTGAGAGCTTTATAGTAGTTTAAAGGAGAAAACAATGAACAAGATTTTTAAAGTGGTTTGGAACAAATCCAAAAATTGCTACGTAGTAGTATCTGAATTCGCTAAGAACAATAGCGGTAAAAAGAAAATTGTTGTGGCTGGTATCTTTGCAGCGTTAGCTATGACTAATGCTAATGTGGCATTGGCTGTAAATGATGTACCTACCGGAGCTAGTGCAACTGCTGTTGCCTTTGGTAACGGTGCTACTGTTACAGGTGCAAATGCAGTTGGTTTAGGTAAGAATGTAAAAGCTTCTAATAATGATGTTGTTGTAATTGGTACTGATGCAAAAGCAGAAACTGCTGGTGGTGGGGTTGCTATTGGTCAAAATGCTTATTCAAAAGGTCTATATGGTAATACACCAAGTGTTGCTGTAGGTAAAAATTCAATTGCAAATGGTGGTACTGCGATTGCTGTTGGTACTTATGCGACGGTAAACGAAGTTGGTACTTCATTTTCACAAGGTATTGCCATTGGTGGTGGTGCATTACCGGGGCAAGGGGCTACCGTTATAGGAGACCAAGCTATTGCTATTGGTGGTAATACTAAAGCCCTTGGTCACTCATCTATTGTTATTGGCGGTGACGATGCTGATAGAATGACGTCTACTAAAGCAGTTTATACTGATATTACGACAGGTAAACCTGCTGTCGCTACTGTTTCTGCTGCTGTTAAAGCTTTAACAGGGTATGAAATTAAATGGCGTGATTATAATAATGCTACAGCAGACCATATCGGTATCACAGTGGGTACTAAAGGGCAATCTGGTAATGCTGGTATTGCTATTGGTACTGGCGCTGATTCTAAAAACCGTATCGCTGGCGCTTTAAATGGCGTAAATACAAGTGGTGCAGATAATACATCTGTAACAAATGCTATCGCTATTGGTACAGGTGCGAAAGCAAATCGTGATAACTCTGTCGCTTTAGGTGGTGGTTCTACTACAGATAAGCCAGGTACTAAACAAACTAGCTATACATTGCCAACAGGTGTTACTGCAAAATGGTCTGGTGGTGAATCAACGTTAGAAGGTGACGTTGTTTCCTTCGGTTCTGCAGGTTTTGAGCGTCAGTTAAAAAACGTAGCTCCTGGTGAAGTAAGTGCTACTTCTACAGATGCGATCAATGGTTCTCAGTTAGCTGCTATCGCGGATCAACTTGCATATACTTGGGATCTTTCTGCTAATGGTGAAGCAACACCAGTAACAGTTAAAACAGGTAATAAAGTAGACTTCTCTGGTGACGATAATGTTACTGTTGCAAGAAATGATAAAAACATTTCTGTATCCTTGAAGAAAGATCTTACTGGCTTGAATAGTGCATCTTTCAACAATGCTGCAGGTAATCCAACTGTAAAAATTGATGGCGACAAAGGTATCAATGCAGGCGACATGAAAGTTACTAACGTAGCTGATGGTGTAGCAGATAAAGATGCTGTCAATGTATCTCAATTGAAGAAAACAGACGATAAAGCAGAAGCTAACAAAACTGCAATTGCTCGTAAAATTTCCTTAGGTGGTAATAGTGGTTCTACTGCAGAGAAATCTTTGAGCGCAGGCGATGTAAAATTCAATGTTAAAGGTGCTAATGGTTTAACTACGGTTGCTTCTGGCGATGATGTAACTGTTAAACTTGATGATACTACTAAAGATAAAATCGATAACGCTGCTGACAAAGATTTGAGCAATTTGAATCCAGCAGGTGAGCAAAAGGTTAAAGATCTAGCTGCTTGGAAAGTGGTTGCTAATAGTGGTACTGCTGAAGATGTTAAAGGTGGCGACACTGTTAAGTTCATCGATGGTGATAACATCGAAATTACACAAGCTGGTAAAAACTTTACAATTGCCACAAAGAAAGACGTTACATTTGATAACATAACAGCTACGCAAGCAATTACAGCTCCAACTGTGAACGCTACAACAGGCGTAGTAACACCTCAAGTAACAGGCTTAACTAATAGAGACTGGACTCCAGGTGTAACACAACCAGTTGCTGGTCGTGCGGCTACAGAAGATCAATTGAAAGCAGTTGATGATCAAGTAGCTACTAATAAACAAAATATTGCTAATAATAAAACAGCAATCGATAAAAATACAACAGCAATCGCTCGTAAAATCTCCTTAGGTGGTAACACTGGTACTACGACTGAAAAATCTTTAAGCACAGCTGATGTAAAATTCAATATTAAGGGTGAAAACGGCCTTACTACTGAAGCTAAGGATGATAATGTAACAGTTAAACTTGATACAGCTACTAAAGATAAAATCGATAACGCTGCTGACCAAGATTTGAGCAACTTGACTCCAGATGGTAAAAAGCAAGTTAAAGATTTAGCGGCTTGGAATGTAGTGGCTAATAATGGTACTGCAGAAAAAGTATTAGGTGGCGACACTGTTAAATACATTAATGGTGATAACATTCTCATTACTCAATCTGGTAAAGATTTCACATTCGCTACTAAGCCAGATGTAACATTCAATACGGTAACGGCTAACGACACTATTACAGCTCCAAAAGTTAAAGCTACAACTGGTGTGGAAACTCCTCAAGTAACTGGTTTAACTAATAAAACTTGGGTTCCAGGTCAAACACAACCAGTATCTGGTCGTGCAGCGACTGAAGACCAATTGAAAGCTGTAGATGATCAAGTTAAAGCCAATAAAGATAATATCACTCAAAATGCTGGTGATATTGCAACAAACAAAACAAATATTGCTAAAAATGCTGGTGATATTGCAGATAACAAGCAAAAGATTGCAGATAATACAACAGCAATTAATAAGAATGCTGGCGATATTGGTAAAAATAAAGACAACATTGATAAAAATACAACAGCTATCGCTCGTAAGATTTCCTTAGGTGGTGACACTGGTTCCACAGATGAAAAATCCTTGAGCACAGGCGATGTGAAATTCAATGTTAAAGGTGAAAATGGTCTTACTACTGTTGCAAATGGCGATGATGTAACTGTTAAATTGGATGATGCAACAAAAGACAAAATCGACAACGCAGCAAATAAAGACTTGAGCAACTTGACTCCAGATGGTAAACAACAAGTTAAAGATTTAGCAGCTTGGAATGTAGTAGCTAACAATGGTACTGCTGAAAAGGTTCAAGGTGGCGATACAGTTAAATTCATCGATGGTGATAATGTTACCATTACACAAAATGGTAAAGAGTTCACTGTTGCCACTAAGAAAGATGTAACATTTGACAACGTTACAGCAAATCAAAAAATTACAGCTCCTGAAGTGAGTGGTTTAACAAATACTACTTGGAATCCAGGTGTAACACAACCTGTATCTGGTCGTGCTGCGACTGAAGATCAATTGAAAGCAGTTGATGATCAAGTAGCAGCAAATAAAGCTAATATCACTAAAAATGCTGGCGATATTAAAACAAATAAAGATAATATTGACAAAAATACAACAGCAATCGCTCGTAAAATCTCCTTAGGTGGTGACACTGGTTCTACTGATGAAAAATCCTTGAGCACAGGCGATGTGAAATTTAATATTAAAGGTCAAAATGGTATCGTTACTGAAGCTAATGGTGATGACGTAACTGTTAAATTAGATGATGATACTGCAAATAAAATCAACAACGCAGCAAATACTGATTTGAGCAACTTAACAGATGCTGGTAAACAACAAGTTAAAGATTTATCTGCATGGAATGTAGTGGCTAACAATGGTACAGCTGAAAAAGTTGAAGGTGGTAACACAGTTAAATTCATCGATGGTGATAACATCTCCATTACTCAAAATGGTAAAGACTTCACAATTGCTACTAAGAAAGACGTTACTTTCGATACTGTAACTGCAAATGATACAATTACAGCTCCAAAAGTAAAAGCAACTGATGGTGTAGAAACTCCAGAAGTAACTGGTTTGACTAATAAAACTTGGGTTCCAGGTCAAACACAACCTGTATCTGGTCGTGCGGCAACTGAAGATCAATTGAAAGCAGTTGATGACCAAGTAGCGGAAAATAAAACTAACATTGGTAAAAATGCTGATAATATTGCAGCAAATAAAGCTCAAATTGATAAAAACACAGAAGCAATCGGTCGTAAGATTTCCTTAGGTGGTAACACTGGTTCTACTGATAAAAAATCCTTGAGCACAGGCGATGTGAAATTTAACATCAAAGGCGAAAACGGCTTAACAACGGTAGCTAATGGTGAAGATGTAACTGTTAAAATCGATGATGCAACAAAAGCTAAAATCGATAATGCAGCAAACCAAGACTTGAGTAACTTAACAGATGCTGGTAAACAACAAGTTAAAGATCTATCTGCATGGAATGTAACTGCAGCTGGCGGTACTGTAGAAAAAGTACAAGGTGGCGATACTGTTAAATTCCAAGCTGGTGATAACCTTGAAGTAAAACAAGATAAAACTACTTTCACATACAGCTTGGCTAAAGACGTGAAAGGTCTTAACAGTGTAACTGTGGGTGATGAAAATGGTCCATCCACTAAGATTACTCCTGCTGGTACAACTGTAAAAGATGCAGCTGGTAATGCTACAACAGTTAATGGTGCAGGCATGACTATCAATCCTGCAAACTCTGCAGCTAGCCCTGTATCCCTTACTGTAGATGGCTTGAACAATGGTGGCAACCAAATTCATGGTGTTGCACCTGGTACAGCTGATACAGATGCAGTAAACGTAAGCCAATTGAAAGAAACTAAAGCTGGTTTACAACAAGCTATTAACAATGTAGGCGTTGAAACACAACGTGTTGGTGCTCATGCGGCGGCTATGGCAGCGTTGAAACCAATCCAATACGATCCATTGGAACCAACACAAATCATGGCTGGTATTGGTAACTACCGTGGTGAAACAGCTGGTGCAATTGGTCTTGCCCATTACAAAACTGAAGATACTATGTTCAATATTGGTGTTACACTTGGTTCTAGCCATAACATGATTAATGCTGGTGTAACTCACAAATTCGGTGGTAACCGTGATAGAAAAGATGCGATTCCAGAACGTTATAAAGCTGGTCCTATCAGCTCTATCTACGTAATGCAAGATGAAGTAAGTCACTTGCGTTCCCAAAATGAAGAGTACAAATCCAAGCTTGAACAACAACAATCTGAAATTGATGCGTTGAAAGCAGCAGTTAACCAATTGTTGGCAAATAAAGCATAATCATATTGTACATATAGTTAGAACTATGTATATCCCGTGAATGGATATGTAAAACTAGAAAGAGCCTTCCTCGAAAGAGGAGGCTCTTTTTAGTATGAAAACAAAAATAGTTTATTAAAGCTATATCTGTAAAATAAAATAGTCTGAAAATTCTAATTTAATAATTAATAAAAATATCAATAAAACTGTATATAATGAATAATTTATGAATATTTTTAGAGAGTGATTAATTTTGTAATGAAATCTAATATTCTTTTCATTCTCAATTAGAAGCATAAAAATTCATATAATATGCAATTTATTAAGGTGAATTATAAATGAATTATGATAATACTGCGTGTTTAAGTATACTCTATGCATAATTGAGATAATAGTAAATATCCAAAAAATACACTTTTAAATTGAGAAGATTAGATGAATTATGGTAAAATTAAAGATAGGTTTTATAAATGAAAGTCTGCGTAGCTTTCATTATTTCCAGACTGAGAGAAGTGTGGAACATATGATTCATATAGTTGAGGGTTAGTAATTTAAAGAAGGAAAATGTATGAATAAGATATTTAAAGTCATTTGGTCTAAGTCAAAACAATGCTATGTTGTAGTATCTGAAATGGCTAAGAACAAAACAGGGAAAAAGAAAATCGTAGTAGCTAGTATTTTAGCTGCTTTAGCTATTCAAACTGCAGGTGTAATTGATGTTGCAGCGGCAGTGGGCGATCAACCATCTGCAGCATATGCTAATGGTACTGTTGCTAGCGGCAAAACTAATGGCCTAGCTATTGGTAATTTTGCTAGTTCTGGTAGCCACCAATCCATTGCAATCGGTTATTATAGTGTAGCAAATGCAGCAGAAGCAAATCCTGCATTACCTGCTACAGCGGTGGGGGCTGGTGCTAATGCAACAGGTCAATCTACGGTTGCATTAGGCTTATCAGCTCAAGCTACCTCTGGTAAAGCAACTGCGTTAGGGTCTAAATCTGTTGCGTCTGAAGATGCTGCTGTAGCAGTTGGTGCTGATTCTAAGGCTACAGGTGGTTATGCTAGTGCTTTAGGCGCTGATGCCACTGCATCTAATAATGATGCCACTGCATTCGGTCATGGTACTGTTGCAGCTGGTGCATCTTCTACTGCATTGGGCTCTAGAGCAAAGGCTGGAGCTGTTGCTGGTGTAGGTATCGGTATGTTAGCCAATGCGACTAATCAATATGGTGTCGCTATTGGGGGCGAAAGCTCTTCCACTGCAGATAATAGTATTGCTATTGGTAGAAAAAGTTCTGCCACAGGCGAGAATGGTATAGCTATCGGTACTTTTACTACCTCAAAAGGTGCCAATGGTGTTGCGGTTGGTACTAATGGAACTACGGCTGAGTTAGCCGGCGTTGCAGTTGGTCAAGCTGCTAAGTCTAATAAATTTAATAGTGTTGCTATGGGGATGAATGTAACGGCTGATGGTGATAATTCTGTGGCGTTAGGTGGTAGTGCTTCAGCAAATAGTGATGGAACTATTGCCATTGGTTCTTTTGGATCTACTCCAACGAAAGCTACAGGCAATAGAGCTCTTGCAATCGGTTCTGCTACGACAGCTAATGGTCTAGAATCAATTGCCATAGGCAGTCGCGTTAACTCCACATCTCAACATTCTATTGCTATTGGTACTAGAGCTAATGCAAGTGCTGTTAAATCTGTTGCTATTGGTCCTGATTCTATAGCTACCGTAGATGGTGGTGTTGCTTTAGGTCGAGATTCAGTTGCTAATGTAATAGGTGGTGTTACTAATAAAGGTTATAATCCTAATACAAACCGTACAGATATTTATTCTGGTTTAACTGGCAATGTACTTACTAGTACAACTGGTGCCGTTTCTATTGGTAATGGTACTACTGTAACACGTCAACTTACAGGTCTTGCAGCGGGCACAAAAGATACAGATGCAGTTAACGTAGCCCAATTAAAGAGCGTTAACCTTGCGTTCTCTGGTAATGTAAATACTGGCAATGTAAATATTGCAAATAGTACATTAGGCATTAAAGGCGATAATACATATATTACAACAGCTGCCAACGGTCAAAATCTTACAATTTCCGGTAAAACACAAAATATTAATGTCACAAATGGTCAAGCTTCTGCAAATGCTGCAGGCATGGCTGATTCTAAGAATGTAGCAGATGCTATCAATAAAGCTATTTCTGCCAATGCATATCATTGGAAATTAGCTGCTGAGAATACTTCTACAGCTCCTGAAGTAATCAATAAATCAGATACTGTAATCTTTGGTGGGGACAACAATATTACAGTAACTCGTAGTGGCAAAAAAATTACTACTTCTTTGAATAAGGCGATTACTGTAGATACTGTGAAAGCTAATAGATCTGTTACGGTTTCTTCTGGTGGCAATCAAATTACTCTAGATGGTTCAAACGGTGCTGTAACAGGTAGATCATTTACTGGCGATTCATTTAAAGCAGGCAATAATGTATTAAGTAATACAACACTACAAATGGGGTTACCTTCTAGTGCTAAAAATGTAACCATTTCTGGTGATGGGTTAACTGCAAAAAATGGTACAAGAACTGTCAAGTTTGGTACAGATGGTATTAGTGCAGGTGGTCAACAAATTACCAACGTTTCTAGCGGTGGTAATGTAGGTACTAATGCAGCCAATATTACAGATGTAAAGAATGCTGTAGATGCTGTTACATTAAAACTAGATACAAATTCTAAAACTGGTACTGTTAAGCTTAGTGAAAGTCCACTAAAAGTAATTGGTGCTAATGGTATTAGAACTGATTTATTGGGTACGAATAATGGTAGTCTTGTTGTTGGTCTAGACAAGAATACGGTAAATGCTACGACTAAAGGTATTAGTTTAACCGGTGATACAGGATCTACAGGTCTTAAGTATCTAAAAGACGGTGATGCAACCTTTAAAGTAGTTGGTGATGGCGATCTAGTTACTACTAAGGCTTCTACTACAGGTGTACAAGTAGCTATTGATTCTGCTAAAGTAAAAGATTTAGCTGTAGGCGCAGTAACTGTTAGCAAGGCTAATACGGCGGATAATCCTATTACAATTACACCAACAGCTGGTACAAATACTAAGGACTATGCAATTGGTATTGATACAACAAAATTAGCTAATCAAACACAATTAACATACAAAGCTAATGGTGCCAATGAAAATAAAGTATCCTTGGCAAATGGTTTAAACTTTACAGATGGTACTTTTACAAAAGCAACTGTAGGTACAAATGGTACTGTAACAATTTCTACTGCCACAGAAACTATTACTAATGATGCTGATGGTAAAGCTAAAGTAAATAGCCCTACAGATGGGTTAGCGACTGCTAAAAATGTAGCGGATTCTATCAATAAAGCTGTAGATGGCTTGTCTCAAAATCTTACTGTTTCTGATGGTGCTACAGATGGTACTATAAATCTTAAGAATCAAAAACTTACTATTTCCGGTACGAATGGTGTGTCTACAACTGTAAATGGCCAAACTGTTACAGTAGGTCTTGATGCAGCTACAAAAACTAAAGTAGATAATGCGTCCACAGCTGTAGCTCGTAACATTTCTCTTGGTGCAGATAGCGGCACAGCATCTAGCCAATCCTTAAAAGATGGTGATGTGGCATTCAATGTAAAAGCTGCGACAGGTGACTTAGTATCTACAAAGATGAATGGCAACACTGTTGAAATTTCCACTAAGCGTGCAGCTATTACTAGCGATGCCAATACAGGTGCAGCATCTGTAACAGGTGATGATGGCTTAGCAACATCTAAAAATGTAGCCGATGCTATCAATAAAGCAGCTGATGCAGCTAAAGCTGGTGCGGCATGGAATCTTACAACAAATTCCAGCACAACTGATAAAACAACTGTACAAGGTGGGGACACAGTAGATCTTATCAATGGCGATAATATCTTGATTACTCAAGATGGTACAGATAAAAAGAAAATCACTGTAGCTACGAAGAAAGATCTTGCAGTAGATTCTATTACAGCTGGCAATACAGTAATGAACACATCTGGTTTAACAAATGGTACTACTGCTATTACAGGTACTGGCATTACAACAGATAAAGTAACGGTAGGTGGTATCTCCATTGATAAAACTGATGGTATCAACGGAGGTAACAAAACAATTACTAATGTTGCTAGTGGTGGTACAACTGATTCCAATGCAGCAAATATTGGTGATGTTAAGCAAGCTGTTGCTAACTTGTCTCAAAATTTAAATATTACAGATGGTACAAATAACGGTACTATTGATCTTAAAAACCAAAAACTTAATGTATCTGGTACAAATGGTGTAACTGCAACTGTAAATGGTCAAACTGTTACTGTTGGTTTAGATGCAGATACTAAAACTAAAGTTGATAATTCTTCTAATGCAGTAGCTCGTAATATTTCCCTTGGTGCAGATAGTGGTACAGCATCTAGTCAATCCTTAAAAGATGGTGATGTAGCATTTAATGTAAAAGGTGCTACTGGTGATTTCATTTCTACGAAGATGAATGGCGACACTGTAGAAGTTTCTACAAAACGTTCCACTATCAACAGTGATGCTGCAGGTACTGCCTCTGTAACAGGTGATGATGGCTTAGCAACTGCTAAGAACGTGGCCGATGCTATTAACAAAGCGGCTAGCCAAGCTAAAGATGGTGCAGCATGGAAACTATCTGCTAATGGTGATACACCGACTACTGTAGCCGGCGGAGATACTGTAGACTTTACTGGTGATAACAATATTACAGTTACACAAACTGGCAAAAATATCGCTACCACATTAAATAAAGATCTTAAGAAATTAAACTCTATTTCTCTTGAAAATGGTGTGGGTGAGACAATCAAGTTTGATGCAATTAATGCTAGCGGTAAGTTTGGTGATCCAGCTGTAGGTAATTATACACAAATTGACCGTGATGGTATTAGAATCAATAATGGTATTGATGCAAATCAACCGAATACAGCAAATACTTATTTAGACGTTGGTACTTTATCTTTACAAGCCGGACCTAATAGCAGCTCTCTTGATTCTAAAAATCTCATATTTAATGATGAAGATGGGAATTTTGCTCAAGGTAGTGCTCAAGGCATGGCATTCCAAAGTGCAGCAGGTAAAATGGTTCAGTTTAGTCTTGATGAAATCAATGCTGGTGGCAATAAGATTCAAGAGGTTGCTGAAGGTACAGCTGATACTGATGCGGTAAACGTAAAACAGTTGAAAGATACTGTAGCAAGCCAAACCTTAACATACCGTGCTAATAGTGCGGCAGATACAGATGCTAAGTCTGTTAAATTGTCTAAAGGCTTAGACTTTGTAGATGGCACAATGACAAAAGCTACTGTAGATAATGATGGCAAGGTAACATTTGATATTAATGATGATACTAAGACCAAGATCAATGATGCTGCAGCGGCTGTGAGCCGTAAAGTGTCCCTTGGTGCAGATAGTGGCACAACCTCTAGCCAATCTTTAAAAGATGGTGATGTAGCATTCAATGTAAAAGGTGCTACTGGTGATTTCATTTCTACGAAGATGAATGGCGATACTGTAGAGATATCTACAAAACGTGCTACTATCAACAGCGATGCTGCAGGTACTGCTTCTGTTACAGGTAATGATGGTTTAGCAACAGCTAAGAACGTAGCTGATGCTATCAATAAGGCTGCTAAAGCAAGCACTGATGCTATTAACTTGAAATTTGCTGGCGATACTAATACATCTGCCGGTGTAGTAAATCTTAAAAATGATACATTGGGCATCAAAGGTGACGGTAAATACGTAACAACTGATGCAGATGGTAAAAACTTAACTGTAAAAGTATCCGAAGTAGAGGTTAAGAAATCTGCTGTAAGTGCAGTTACAGTAAGTACTGATACAACTGATGCGGATAATCCGTTGACTGTTACAGGAACACCAAGTGCAGATGGTACAACTAAGGATTACAAGGTAACTATTGACGGTACTAAAGTTGCTACGAAGACTAAATTGTCTTATAAAGCAAATGATGGTACAGCTAAACAAGTATCCTTGGCTGATGGCTTGAACTTTAAAGATGGCACGTTAACAACTGCTACTATCGATGATGCAGGCGTTGTTAAATATGATGTAAAAACAGCGGCTATTACAGCTGGTACAGATGGCACTATTACAGGCCCTGCTACTGATGGTGTGGCAACAGCTAAGAATGTAGCAGATGCTATTAATGCAGCTAAAAAAGCATCTAAAACAGAAATCACTGCTAATGATGATGAAGCAGCTAACGCAACAACTGGTAATGTAAAATTAACATCTACAACTGCTGCAGATGGTCATACAGTATATAATGTAAAACTTAATGATACATTGACATTTGGTACTGGTGCTAATGCTATTGTTATTGATGGTACAGCTGGTAAAGCTACTATTGGTAGTGCAGCTATTGATGGTGTAAATAATACAATTACAACAGGTGGTAATAAGGCCGTAACGTTAGATGGTACTACTGGTACTATTACAGGTAAAGCTGCTAATATCGGTGGCGTTACAGTAGATGGTACCAATAACCATGTAACAGGTCTCGCTAATACGACTTGGGATGGTAATGCTGTATCTGGCCGTGCTGCTACCGAAGATCAATTGAAAGTAGTAGCTGATGCTGCAGCTAACCAAACATGGCAAATTACAGCCGATAAGGATGCTGCTACATCTGGTAAACAAACTGGCACTAAATCAGATGCCAAAGTAGGTAAAGACGCAAAGGTTACTATGATTGCTGGTGAAAATATCACAATCAACCAAAATGAGCGTGATTTCACATATTCCTTGAATAAAGACCTTGTGAACATGAACTCTGCAAGCTTCAACGGTACCGGTAATAACACAACTGTTATCAATGGTGATTCTATTACACAAACTGCGGGTACTCAAACCAATACATCTACTGCAGCTGGTAACACAGTAGCAGATGGCACTAAGTCTACAGCAACAACTGCAGATGGTACTAAGATTACGGATGGTACAAAAACAAATACTTCTACAGCAGATAGTACAGTTATCGATGATGGCAATGGTAATAACACAGCTCTTACGAAAGATGGTGTAACCATTACTACATCTGGTAAGGATCCAGTATCCTTAACTAAAGATGGTCTCAATAATGGTGGCAATAAGATTTCTAACATTGCAGATGGTACAGATGACACAGATGCTGTCAATGTACGTCAATTAGAGGCTAAGTCTAAGGCGTCTAAAACAGAATTGACTGCTAATGGTGGTGAAAGTGCAGGCAGTACTACAGGCAATATTGTATTGACTAAGACAACTGCTGCTGATGGTCATATTATTTACGATAACAAGTTAAATGATAAGGTTACATTAGGCACAGATCCAAGTAAGGCAGTTACTGTAGATGGTACAACTGGTACTATTAAAGCCGGTAAAGATGGTAATGCTATAGCGATTAACGGTACGGATGGTACTATTAAAGCTGGTGATGGTACAAATGCTGTAGCCATCGATGGCAAAAATGGTTCTGTAAAAGCTGGTGATAAGATTGTTCTTGATGGTAAGGATGGCAAGGCTACAATTGGTACTGTAGGTATTGATGGTAAAGATGGTATTATTACTACAGGTGGTAATAATCCTGTTGCAGTAAATGGCAAAGATGGTGTTGTTACAGGATTAACTAACAAAACTTGGGATCCAAATAATATTGCATCTGGCCGTGCTGCTACGGAAGATCAAGTTAAATCCGCCGTTGAAAATGCTGGATGGAATGCAACTATTGGTACAGAAGGCTCTGGTATTAACAGCACACCAACTGCAACAGCTGAAAAAGTAAAAACTGATGAAACAGTTACTTTCAAAGCGGGCAATAATATGATGGTTAGCCAAGCAGGTAAAACAATTAGTTATGCAGTAAATCCTGAACTGAAGGATATGAAGTCTGCTACATTTAAAGATGCAGCAGGTAACACAACTGTCACAGATGGTAATGGCATAACAATTACACCAGGCAGTGCAAATCCTAATAATCCTAATGCAGGCACTATTTCCTTGACTAAGGATGGCCTTAATAATGGTAATAACCAACTTAAAGGTATTGCACCTGGTACAGATGATACTGATGCAGTTAATGTTAGCCAGTTGAAAGCATCTAATGCTAGAATCGGCGATGCTATTGGTCAAGTAGCCGGTGAGGTACAACGCGTAGGTGCGCATGCAGCAGCAATGGCAGCGTTGAAACCAATTCAATATGACCCATTGGAACCAACTCAAGTGATGGCTGGTGTTGGTAACTATCGCGGTGAAACAGCAGCGGCCTTAGGCCTTGCACATTATACAAATGAAGATACAATGTTCAACGTTGGTGTATCTCTTGGTGCAAACCGCAACATGGTCAATGCAGGTGTAACTCACAAATTTGGCTCTAGCCCAGAAAAGAAAAATATTCCTGATCGTTACAAAGCAGGCCCTATTAGCTCTGTGTATGTAATGCAAGATGAAGTATCTAGTCTCAAAAAAGAAAATAGTGAACAAAAAACTGTTATCGCAGATCAAGCGGCTCGTCTCAATACGTTGGAAGCTGAAAATGAGCGTCAACGTCAAGAACTAGCTGAAACTAAACAAGGCTTAGAAGACTTGCGTGCAGCAGTTAGTCAATTATTGGCATCCAAAGGTTGATAGTTGATAATTAATTTCACAGAATAGACTGATATAATATTTTCTGAAAATTAAAAGAACCTCTTATATGTTGGGATACCTGGTAGGGTATATTCAAACACTATAAGAGGTTCTTTTGCAATTTTGATATATATTATTAAATAAAATCATTATATATGAATGACTTTTCATATATAATTGTGATATAATACAGAAGATATTGGGGCTAATAGATAGCTCAATCTTATACGATCTTGCATGAATAGGAGTTACTATGTTAGACCGCATACAACGATGGTTGTCCATTGATGCTATGTTGCCCGCTACAGAACGATTAGGTCCTGTAGGTACAACAAAGCAGATGTATGGCAATTATTTGAAAATAGCTTGGCCTGCTACATTACAAGGTTTGATGCTACAGTTTATGACAGCTATTGATTTAGCCATGGTAGGGGCCCTCGGTGCCTCCGCACTTGCCTCAGTTGGTATTATGGGGCAGCCAGAGATGGTGATGCTTATATTCTGTCGTGCCCTGTCGATTGCGGTAACGGCTATTATAGCTCGCCGCCACGGTGAAGATGAAGTTGATGGTATGAATGCTGTTCTTAAGCAGTCCATACTATTGAATTTCTTGATTTATGCACCTTTATTGGCAATATGTTTCTTTAATTTAGAGCATATCTTACGCTTTACAGGTGCCGAAGACGGCTATATAGAAACGGCTGTCTGGTATGGCCGTTTTGTTGTCATTAGTCTAATATTCCAATCCTTTAGTCAAATTGTAGGGGCCGCCCTTATTGGGTATGGCAATACTAAGGTTATTTTTAAGTCCAATGTAGTAGGTAATATTTTAAATACTATAATGAACTTCTTCTTGATTTATGGTATTGGATTCTTTCCTGAACTCGGTGTCATGGGCGCCGGTGTTTCGACAATGATTAGTAGTGCCGTTATTGCTCTATTATTACTGCGTACGATTTCACAACATACTACTACAGGATTAACCTTGCGACATCCTTCAAAGTGGAAGTTTGAACGAACCGTTTTGCACACTATGTTCCACGTAGGTGGTAGCTCATTAGGGGAACAGTTTTTTGAACGATTTGGTATGTATACGTACACAATGATCGTTGCGTCCTTAGGGGCGGTACCATTAGCAGCACACTATGTGTGTATGAATTTGATGGATATATTCTATTACTTTGCCATGGGTCTTGGCTTTGCAGGGGCATCTCATACGGGACAGAGTCTTGGTCATAAACGACCAGATATTGCGAATTTGTATGGTAAAATTGGGGCTCGTATTGGTTTCGTAGTAGGGCTCGTAAGTGCACTCATATTTATTGGCCCTGGTGATTTATTGGTACAGTTATATACACGTGAAAGTGAAGTCGTTACGTTAGCTGGTGCCTTAATGGGGCTTATGGCCGTTGCGGCCTTTCCTCAAGCTTTACAGCAAGTATACTCCGGTGTACTAAAAGGAGCGGGGGATACATATTATATTATGAAATATTCCCTTGTTAGTGTAGCTATTATACGACCTATTATTACGTATCTATTGTGTATTACATTTGGCTTAGGCCTTTTAGGCGCATGGTTATCGTTGTGCTTCGATCAGTCTTTACGATTATGTTGTTCCTATTTCCGATTTGTTCGAGGTACATGGCAGCATAAAATTGTTTAATCTTACTGATTAGTATTCAAAATATTAATTTTGAATATCATTTATGCGATGAATTTTCATATAAAATCTAAAGTTTAAATTGTTCGATATAGATAGAATCTACAATGTTTTATTTAGGATTACTAGCTATATTGAAAAAAATAGAATAATTTATGAAAAGTTTATGAAAAACTTCTTGCCTATTCAATTTGTTTGATGTACAATACCAAATGTGGAAAAAATGACACATTGGGGAATGTGTTATCGGACCTGAAATCTATGATTTCGTGTATATATGTAAGGGATATATATAAGAAACAAGTAAAAACCGCCTTAGTTTTACTAAGGCGGTTTTTACTTTTATAAATGGTTTTGTTCAAGTCAAGTAATACATGCTGCTTTTCCTGCAGCTGGTAATTCTTGGTGTAGACGTTTAGCATATTCTATAGAATTTATTGTATGATGAACATCATGATATGTAAGAAGGGTAGATAGAATAATAT
>SKEX01000732.1_pt1 | contig 17590 bp, 22 predicted proteins | sample 4841451 | NCBI WGS metagenome assembly SKEX01 (sample SAMN11008798, study PRJNA524170) | human gut metagenome | isolation source: fecal sample from pouch patient p38, | place: Israel: Tel-Aviv | reverse complement strand
CGCGGCGGTCAGATACATGACTAGTATTTTCACTGTCGCCTATCTGCTAGCTCGCCATTGAGCTTCACCACAACGATAAGAGCACTGCGCGGCACCTTTCACCAGTTCCGCGAGGTCTGCGGGTTCAATACTCTTACCTGTTGTGCGTACAAAAAACCCCCAATAATTTGGAGCTCTTCGTTGAGGTCAGAAATTCAACTCATACCAGCGTAGCGCAGTTTTTGCGTAGCGCACTAATACTTTTTTCATCCCTTTGAATTTCGACCTCAGGATCCATCTGAAGGCTCACACCCAGCATGCAGAGACACCCCTCAATGAATCCCTCAGCTACCTGCAACTGCTGGCGGATAAATCCTTCAGAACATCGACGCCGCCGTCCTATCTCACGTTTGCTTAACCCGTAGACGTAGTACAGCATAATGACGTCCAGTTCCTCAGGCTTACGGACCTGCTGCAGCCGACAGACGCAAGCATCGATAATCAGGCCATCGTCGTCGCAGCAACTCAGCCTGCCAGGCAGGCTGCTGACTACCAGCCCTTTAAATCCCGCCGCTATTGGAGCCCAGCTCACTGTGGTGTTGCTATTGGCAGCCCAGCCACCCCAGCGCTCTAAAACCTGTTGAATATCACGCATAGCTCTGACCTCTACGTTTTTGCCGTCGCACACGATTCCAGATAAAGCGAGCAGGTATCAGAAAATCACCTTTAATCCACCCGCCTGTTCGCTTTGGTTCGAAATCATCAACCAGATGGGCACGAGGTGCTCTTTGTAATCCATGTTGTCGGTTTCCCAGACGCACTGGCCTGACCCAGCCATCGCCCGCCCAGAAGTACAGAGTTGCCATTCCGCAAGTATGTAACCATCGCTCCCATGATGCAGGGTGATAAAGCCGGTCCAGTGCAGTACCTTCAGGCCAGTGCAGGATCCAGATCATCGCAATGTCCTGAGCTGCGTACGCAACCGTGCGGCGATAGAGGTCTTCAATACTCAGCGAACTAACCTGAATCTCAAAAGCAACCTGCTGACCCCGAATAATCGCCAGCACATCGGGACGAACATCACCGACTGCGACCTCCATCGCAACATATTCCACCTCACGATGCGCGTTCAACGCGTCATAGACCTGCATTTTCAAATCCATGTGCAACTCAGATTCGCCTTTCCCGTAACCGCAGGATGTGGTGCTGCGATGGGCGAAATGGTGAACTTTCACCGAACCTTTCCGCAGGGTGACAACTTCACCACATTCCGGGCAGGTGAAAATTCCCGGTTTCTGCGCGTCCCTTGCGATGACAATTTTTTCGTTGTTGATTGCTGTCAGCATCTGCACCCCCTTATCATTCACCAGCATTGCATATGCATTTAAATGAATAAAAACCGCAACGGCTCGGGCGCAACAAACCCCTCCCCCCTAAAGGGGGGAGAGGGGTATTGTGTTGCGCCACTACGCTAGCCGTCGTGTTGCGCTTGTTGCGGTTAAAAAAGCCTTTAAAATCAGCGGCGCAACATTTTTTGTTGCGCTGTTGCGCATCGTGTTGCGCTTGCTGCTTAAAATTTTTGTTGCGCTGACTATTTATGCAAATAAATTGCATATATTTTATTTTTGCATTTTTATGCAAATTTGTAGCTTTCTGCAAATTGGTAAAATTAAGCAATTTCATCCCCTCCAGGTGGTACGCCATTGCATAGCGGATCCCTGATTACGCCGTCGCGCTCAACGATGTAATACTTCTCTTTCATGCGCCCCAGAACCGCACGTAACTGACCGGTACTTTTATCGGTTTCATCCTTCCATAACTCGCGAAGCGCAGAACGGTTGATGCTGCCGCCGGAGGCCTCCAGCTTTTCCCATACCCAGGATTCATCGCTGCTGCCTTTGGTATTCCCGTCGCCCTTATCCACCAGCAGTGGGGTGATCTCCGCCATTGGTGCATCTTCAAACACGCGCTCGGTGGTAAGCCTTACAGGGTCATATACTTCCCCTTCAGTGCTGGTATACTCATCATCGTACGTTTCGTTAGCCGCGATAACGTCGTCAGGAAGCTGCACTGTCGGTACCATGTAACCGCGGGTCGGCTGTACCGGACCGGTACGCTGTTTCTCGTTAATCAGGTTCACCGCGTCGCCGATGCGTTCCACGCGAATGACCGCATCGGCGTTGGCAAAGGCAGCAGAAGAGCCACGCATCCCCTTACTGCTGTCTTTGCCGCTGTGGTGAACGATAATCACCGCTGCGCCCGTTTCGGTGAACACCCTGGTTGCGCCCGCCATGAATTTTGCCACATCACTGGCGCTGTTTTCCTCGCCCTGCATCATGGACTGCGACAACGTGTCGACGGCCACAAGCCGGACAGGTTCGCCGGTGTGGTACGCTATGCGCTTAATCTCGTTTACCATCTTTGTGACGTTTGCGGGGACAGAGAGATCAACCGCCAGTGGCAGGGTGTAGAACAAATCCAGTGGCTTACCGTCATTGTACTTATCCGCCCATGCGCCGACACGCGGCATAACGGAGCTGCCACCCTCAGCGGCAACATACAGAACAGCGCCACCTTTGAGGTTACGCCCGCCCCAGCGATGAGTTTTCGTCGCCACACGGCAGAGCATGGAGATAACGCCATAGGATTTGAACGATGACGAAGCTCCATAGAGCATGGTCACCCCGTGCGGCACCATCCCTTCAATGATGAACTTTCCCGGCTTACCGTAGCCACCTGTGTGCGGTCTGGACTTTGGCAGCTCTGGTTCTTCCGGCGGCAACTCGTCGAAGTCATTCGCACCGGCGACAAAACCGCGCATACGGTCGGTCGCGGGGTTAGCGACCCCTGCTTTCTGCGCATGGGCGAAAATGGCCTGGTAACCGGTTCGTTCAGCGGTAAGCTGGTTACTGTCCCATTTATGTTCAGCGCTGATGCCATCGCCACCACCCGCTATCGACCAGTCGACCCAAAGTTGACGGGCTGCGTCTTCCCAGTTGGTTCCCTTAAACCATGCCAGACGATTTCCCATCGCCGCCCAGCTATGGTATTTACCGCAACCCGGCTCAGCGTCCGCCAGTACAGCCGGATGCCACATCACTTCGCGCAGGTCGTCAAAAGTTTCCTGGCTGATGCCGTTCAGATCGACAGCGCGTGACAAATCATCGTGGTCTGTGGAAGGTGCTTTTTCAGGGATGGTAACTTCCGGTGCGCTGGCCAACAGGATATCAACGGTGGCAGGTGAGCCTGTGAAACGTTCGAACACGGCGTTCTCATCCGGCCCGTAAACCATGTGGTCAGGGTTGTATACGGAACGGTCCCATTTGACAGCGTAATCGTCCAGCAGGCTGATGCAGTCCATCAGCCAGAACTCTACCGCCGGACCAAGACGTTTGTACTCCCCGGGTGTGACCGTACGGTCCAGTTCAAAGCAGATACGCCAGCGCTGCTCGCCATTTACAGTGGGGTGCAGATGGCTCGGGGTGGAGTAAGTGAAACAGGAGAAACAGGCCAGAGCGCCGCGTAAGGCCTGCCATGCAGCAGCGCTGCAGCCGTCCATGTCAAGGAACAATACATCACGACCGCCCGCATTGAGCAGATTACGTCCCTGAGCGATATCCTTCATTACGTGCCAGATATAGGGTAAACGCGCCTTTTTAACCCGCATTTGTTCCTGCGTATCTTCCGGCGTTATGCCAATAGCGCGGCGAAGTTCACGCACCGTCCAGTAAAACGCCCCAAAGCTTTTACAGATATCAGGCTTCGGCCTGGCGTCTCTGGCACTCTGCCCCGTTGAGTAGCGTATCTTCATGGGTTACGCCTTTTGTCTAGCTGTCACTTCCTGAAAAAGCTTTTCTATCGCACGTACTGTAGAAAAGCGAGGGTCAGAATGAACCCCGGTGAGAAGCCGACTAATAGAAGACTGCTTCACGCCTGCAATTTCGGCAATTTGGTTTTGGGTATACCCTGAATCAATCAAGCTTTTGACCATCTCTTGTGGTGTTAGTCCGGACATATTTAAGTCTCCACTTTCGTCTATAGTGCAAATTTATACGAAAACGTATTATTCAGCAATACAGCAATTCTATGTTATCCTGGATTAAAATATCCGATAACGCATAATCACCGTCCCTGTATACAACATGGATGAATCCAAATGATTGATACTACCGATATCCTTTCTCAAAACATCAAGTACCTGATGGACAAAGCCAAGATAAGCTCGATAACTGAGCTGGCACGTCGGTTACAGCTGAACCAACCAACGCTACACAGGCTGGTATCAGGAGAGGTGAAAGATCCGAAATACGCAACGTTAAAGCAGATCGCCGACTACTTCCACGTGTCACCAATAGACCTGGCAGAAAGGAGCCTTCAAGAAATGGAGAAAGAGGACGCGACAGGTATAAAAACGTATATTTCTCTTAGGTTTAATAAAGTACCTGTTTTGGGAAACACTCAGCTAGGCGTTGGAGGACTTTGGAGCGACACCCAATATTCAGTAGGTAGCAGTGATGGTTTCATATACTGGCCGACAAAGGATGAAGATGCATACGCCCTGAAATGTGTTGGTGATTCAATGATGCCTAGAATCAAAGAGGGTGAGTTCGTAATCGTCGAACCCAACCACGACTACACTCCTGGTGATGAAGTACTTGTGGTTACCCGGGACGGTGAGGTCATGGTTAAAACCTTCTTGTTCGAACGCGATGGCCTGTTCCATCTAATGTCTGTAAATGAAGATCATCCACCAGTCAGGGTACCACGCGAAAACATTGAAAAAATCCATTACGTGGCGGGGATAGCCAAATCCGCGCTACGCATGTACTAACCTTTACAGTCTGATAACTTACTTCTGATCAAACCGCTCTCCACATGGGCGGTTTTCTTATTTGCAAAATAATTCATTTTCGTATTGACACAAAATCCCATAACGCATATAAATACGATATCGCATAATTAATGCATTTTTTAATACCAGCTCTTTAACAAACAGAACCGCGTGACAGGTAAGCCGCAGTGCTCCTGGCAAAACGAAATAGCACCCGATGGGATCGAGGTAAGCGCCGAGTCCGTATGCGTACGGTAAGCGTAGAGGACAACACCGCGACGAGCTGATAAGTCACGCAAGTTGAAACGCCCCGATGATGGGGCGTGCAGTGAATTAATCAAAGGCTTCGGGCCTTTTACTAATCCACTGAAGGGGTACCGAAATGAATACCTATGAGCTCACAAAAAAATACGCTCCGGCTTTTGAAGTGGTAGAAAACGGACCTGACGCGACTGATTACGTCGTTACAACCGTCAAAGGCGAAAACCCAGCCCGACTAAAAGCGGCGGCCTACCAGGCACGCAACGGCTATCTCGGTTATGGCTACACAATCCGCCCGCTAACTAATTCTTCTGAATCATCCATCTTAACTTCCAAAGGGTACTCCCGCCGACATAAGGCGGGCTTTTTTTCCTGTCTGAAAGCGCACTCGCAACAGCGCGCTCCCCGATATGCAAAAAGGAATACAACCGATGAAACCTGAACACATCCATCGACTGACGGGGCGCGATGTTCTCCGTTATCGCCGTAAAAACTTCGATTTGATGACCGGTCTGGTCGTTGCCACCGCGATCGGTTTGATCATCACTTTCATTCTCCTTGTAGCGAGGACCACAGTATGAGCTTAGAAACCAGTCTCGAACTTAATAACCAACTTCTGGCGCAACATAATGTGCTGCTTGAACGTCTTATCCGCACAATGGCATCAGGTATTGTTATGCATCCTGACGCCATTTCACAAGTACAGGAATGTCGGGATACAGCAACCGAAACAGCAGATGAAACTGAAAATAAAGCGGTAATGACACTGGATGATCTGGAGTTCAGCGACGTTATCGCACTGGCTGGTTTCTACCCGTCAGCTACCCCTGTTACTGAAGACATGCTGCAACGTGCTGTTGCCTACCGTGATGCTGAAGGCGATAAACGAGTAGTTCAGATTGATGCTCTCCACAGCGCATTGCAGGGCGTCAAACGAGCCAGGGCGCTGCTTAAACCTGCTCTCCTGGACCTGTCCCGTAACATCCTTAAGTTCTGGGACGACCTGCCAACCATCGGCGAGCGACGCGCTTTTGCCGAGCAGCTACTTGATGCACCTGCGGATGGGCGTGATGAAGTTAAGCCGAAAAAGGCCAGTAACAAAGATGGAGAACGCACGGGGCCGTTTTACGTCAAAAATGTATCCGGCACAGCAGCCAGTGAACTCCACACCTTACGCAAGTTGAACGAGATGCTGAAAAAAGGCCATATCGAGATCAACCGTGTTGAGTACCTTCAGCTGCAGGAAGAATTTGCACGCAGAGATGCAGCAAAAAGCGGTACCGAAACTGGTGGTGATGCCGTGGAAGATACTGGCGAACAGACCGATTTTGCTGCACTGCGTAAACAGGCCGAAGGGTTGATCCTCCAGCTTGCAAAAGGCGGTTACCGGGCAGAAGCTATTGCCATTCTGGAAAAACAGGGAGCCAGAAAACTCGGTGAAGTCGCTGACGATAAACTCGCAGACGTGATAGCCCTTGCTGAAAAAGCGCTGGAGGGTTAATTATGCCCGAGGTTCATGCAAAATTATCTCCATCAGCCGCCCACAGATGGATGCGTTGTAGCGGCAGTCTGGCGCTGGAGTCCACTCAGCCTGACAAAGAAACATCCTTTGCTGTTGAAGGTACTGCGGCGCACGCGCTTGCTGAAAAAGTTCTACGAAACAGGCAAAGCCACCCGGAACACTACGCCGGATGCAATGTTTCTATGTTTCTCGGCTCATACCCCCTTCGCGAAAATCCTGATGATACATCTGGCCCACAGGTGGATGAGGAAATGGTCGAAGCCGTTGGCCGGTATGTTGATACAGTCTGGTCACTGGCACAGGGCAACACGCTGCTGGTTGAGCAACGCGTAGACTTCTCCCACATCGTCGGTGTGGAAGACTCTTTCGGAACTGCCGACTGCATAATCATCGCGGGTAACGAACTGCAGATCCACGACCTGAAATACGGTAAGGGAGTGCGTGTCGACGCTGAGCAGAACGAGCAGTTGCAGCTGTATGCCCTGGGCGTGCTCGAGCAGTTCAGCCTTCTGTACGACTTCGAGACGGTGCGCCTGTTCATCCACCAGCCGCGGATTAACCACGTTTCAGAGTGGTCCCTGACGGTGGAGGAACTGCAGGCATTCGGCAAACGGGCGCAGGAAGCTGCCGCCAGTGTGATCGTGATGTTCAACATCGCCGATTGCGAAGGCGTCGAAACCCTGCCACCTGAAAACTTCACACCAGGCGAGAAACAGTGCCTCTTCTGTAAAGCAAAAGGTGGGCTGTGTTCAGCAGAAGCACAGGCCAGACTTAACGCCGTTGCGGACGACTTCGTTGACCTGAGCAGACCCGTTGGCGAGCAACTCGCAGATGCCGTTAAGCGTGTACCACTACTGACCGCTGAACAACTGGCAGACATTTACAGCCATGTTGACCTGATTGAGTCTTTTTGCAAAGCGCTACGTGACCGGGTTCACAATGAACTCCATGCCGGGCATACGGTACCGGGGTTTAAACTGGTAACAGGAAAACAAGGTAACCGGACCTGGAGTGATGAGGAAGCAGCTCGAGCTCTTCTGAAGGATCAGTTCAGGTATAAAACTGAAGAAGTTTTCGACTTTAAACTGATTAGCCCTGCCAAAGCAGAAAAACTCATCAAAAAAGCCAGTCCGCGCCGCTGGCCAAAAGTCGAGGCCCTGATAACACGAGCGGACGGTAAACCCACCGTCGTTCCTGATTCAGATCCGCGCCCCGCACTCAATATTAACCCTGTAAATGATTTCGATGACGTGTCCGACGACGCGCTCGCCGCTGACCTCATCTGATTAAGGAGACATATAATGAAACTGAAGCTGAACAATGTTCGTCTGGCTTTTCCCGCTCTGTTCGAAGCTAAAACCGTGAATGGTGAAGGCGACCCGCGTTTCTCCGCAGTATTTTTAATGCCTCCCAAACACCCACAACTGGAAGAAATCCGTAAAGCAATGAAGCAGGTCGCAAAGGAAAAATGGGGAGAGAAGTGGGAGGCTGTTTATAACCAACTGGAGAAGAAACTCAATCTGTGCCTGCATGACGGCGATGAAAAAGCAGAGTATGAAGGTTTCCCCGGTAATTTCTTCCTGAATGCTGCTAACAAAGCGCGCCCGGCTGTTCTTGATCGCGATCGTTCGCCACTAATTCAGGCTGATGGACGTCCCTATGCAGGGTGCTATGTAAACGCCGTTATCGATATCTGGGCACAGGACAATAATTTCGGTAAACGCATTAATGCCTCACTCGGCGGAGTCCAGTTCCTGCGAGACGGCGATGCATTCGCTGGCGGCGGAGTGGCAAGCGCTGACGATTTCGACGATATCAGCGAAGGTGCTGATGCTGAAGCACTGATATGAGGATCAAATGGTGGGCGCTCATCGCCGCAGCCAATGACGACTGCGGGGGCGACGGAAAGAGAGCAAAAACCAGGTAGGTTTGTTAAAGGCGCAGCGGGTGGTTGGCCCGCCGCACCTTAAGTACGTTTCCTGCTGTTACAGGAACAGCAGGATCAGCTGCAGAACAGCAATGACGATTCTGATAATCTGCTTAAGCAGTTCTCTGTGATCCGCCATCCGTTTTTCCTTTCATGAAAGGAATGCAGTCGTTCAGCTCAGCCCTTCCGTTTCCTCCGGAGCTGAACGTGCGTGTTTTTGAGATCCACGTACCGCATTCCGGGCCAGGGCTTTGACGACACCACTCGTTTCAACGGAGGAAAATCTGTCACCGCGGCACAAAACGGGGTTGCATTCTCAGAAACACAAGTATTCTACCCTGATGTGGAAAACGACATCCACATCAGACTTGCAAAACTTTGCAAGTTTCCCGATAATCTCTTTTGTTTTGAGATCCGCGTACCGCAAAATCAGCAGTAAAGTAAAAACCCCTGTTCCTCACCAGCTCAGGGGTTTTTGCTGTCCGTAAAATCACCACGTTTGACAAATCCGCCAGAGCTATCGCATACTGACCGCACTAGAACTTCAAAGCGGTCATCCGCACCCGATAGCTTTGCGGCTTTTTTATGCCTGCAATTTGGCATAGTCACATCCGTACAAAGGTCGGGTGGAGAGGCGTAATACAATACCCGCAAGGGGAATATGCCCGGAGCATCTTTGAAGGCTCTAGTTGACACCCGATCACCAGCCACTAACTGGTGATTGCTAACTAAAACTTCAAAGGAGGTCATCATGACCAGTCAACTCATCCCCGTTTTCGATGGAACCATCAACAACGAACCCGTTTTACTTTGCAATGCTCGTGATCTGCACGCTTTCCTTGAAGTGGGTAAACGCTTTGCCACTTGGATTACTGAACGAATCGCAGACTATGAATTCGTAGAAAATCAGGACTACATAGCTATTTCCCAAAAACGGGAAATAGGTCACGGACGAGGGAAAAAGGACTATCACCTCACCCTCGACACGGCCAAAGAACTGGCGATGGTGGAGCGCAACGAAAAAGGCCGCCAGATCCGCCGATACTTCATCGAGTGCGAACGCAAACTGCACCAGCAGTCCTCCACGGTACTGGCGCCGCACAGGGAATGTCTGCCGAAGATGATTTACCATCACCGGAGCAAATACAATCCGTACAGGGCTTATGCATGGGACGGAGAGAAGAGCGTTTACGTAGGGTGCTATCCAACCGTGGATGAGGCTGTTGCTGCTCAGGAACGCTTCTACCGGAATGGCAGCACGAAACGCATTCAGAAAGCTCAGACAGCAATCAATGACGCAGAGAAGGAAATGTTCATCAACAATCTCCGCGCCGTCTGTCATAACTTCCGGCGCATCAACGAAATCTGGCGGGCGCAGTTAATGCCTGCTCTCGAAAAAATGGATTCGAAACTGGTTTACCAGTTGCATGACCGCTTCAGCGACAGCATGTGCATTCTGCCGACCATAGAAGACCGCATCGGGAGATATACTCCCCCCACTTTACCTCGTTAATCCTTCAGTTCGCCCCTGCTCAGTCAGGGGCTTTTTGTCACCGTTTAATTTACGGAGGACATTTTATGTCCAATATACTATGGGGCGACCTGGAAACTTTCTGTGAAACACCTATCAATAATGGCACCCATGCGTATGCCGAAGGCGTTGAAGTGATGCTGTTCGCATGGGCTATCAACGACGGGCCAGTAAACGTGTGGGATATCACTGCCGGTGGTGGTATTCCACACGGCTTATACGAAGCAATCGCAGACCCTGAAACCCTGCTTTATTTTCATAACTCTCACTTCGACCGCACCGTCCTGCGTTATGCAATGCCGCGACTGGCACCGCCAGTCGAACGTTGGCGCGACACAATGGTGCAGGCGCTGGCGCACGGCCTCCCGGGGTCTCTGGGGGAACTCTGCGAAGTACTAGGCGTCCCGCAAGACAAAGCGAAGGACAAAGAAGGTAAAGCGCTGATCCAGCTGTTCTGTAAGCCACGCCCGAAAAACAGCAAACTGCGCCGGGCCACCAGCAAAACCCACCCGGAAGAATGGCGGCGCTTTGTTGCTTACGCCGGACTGGATATCGAGGCAATGCGCGAAGTCTATAAACGTCTGCCGAAGTGGAATTATCAGGGGACAGAACTGGCACTCTGGCATCGTGATCAGCAGATCAACGACCGGGGCGTCTGCATGGACATTCAACTCGCGCGCGCTGCGATCGAAGCGGTAGACCAGGAGCAAAAGCGCCTGGCAAAGCGTACACAGGAAATGACTGATGGCGAAGTGCAGGCAGCCACACAACGGGACGCGTTGATTAAGCACATTGTTGGATCCTACGGTGTGGAGCTACCAGACATGCAACGCGGTACCCTGGAACGTCGTATAGCCGACCCCGATTTACCATCTGCCGTGAAAGAACTGCTGGCTATCCGCCTGCAAGCCAGTACTACCAGCACCAGTAAATACAAGGCACTGATGAAAGGCGTAAGCCACGACGGGCGCTTACGCGGTACGCTACAGTTCTGCGGGGCGTCACGTACCGGTCGTTGGGCCGGACGGCTATTCCAGCCCCAGAACCTTCCCCGCCCTTCACTAAAACAGGAACAAATAGACGAAGGCATCGAAGCACTGAAAGCCGGATGTGCAGACCTGCTGTTTGACAATATCATGGAACTAACCAGTTCAGCGTTACGTGGCTGCATTATCGCGCCAACAGGCAAAAAACTGGTGGTAAGTGACTTGTCGAACATTGAAGGCCGTATGCTGGCATGGCTGGCGGGAGAAGAATGGAAACTGAATGCATTCAGAGAGTACGACGCCGGAACGGGTCCGGACTTATATAAACTGGCGTATGCAAAAGCTTTCGATATTGCACCAGATGATGTTGATAAACACATGCGTCAGATCGGTAAAGTCATGGAACTCGGTCTGGGTTATGGTGGTGGTGTATCGGCTTTCATCACTTTTGCGCTGGTTTACGGTCTCGATCTCGACGAGCTGGCGAACGCCGCACTGCCAAACATTCCCCGCGATGTTATCCGCGAGGCGAAAAGCTGGTACGACGAATCGGTTAAACGTAAGTCGACCTTTGGCCTGTCCGAGCGTGTATTCATCGCATGTGACTCGCTCAAGCGCCTGTGGCGCAGGGCGCACCCGGCGACCTGCGATTTCTGGTACGAGCTGGAGCGCACTGTCCGCACAGCAATCGCCACACCGCAAAAAACATTGTATTGCGGCTATCTTAAAATCCGACGTGATGGCGCGTGGCTGCGCATACAGCTACCATCCGGACGCGCTGTATGCTACCCGTCTCCGGTTATCGAACAAGGGAATATCACCTACATGGGTGTTAACTCTTATTCGCGTAAATGGCAACGACTCAAAACCTACGGCGGAAAGCTGGTGGAGAACGTCACCCAGGCAGCCGCCCGCGACGTTCTGGCCGGAAACATGCCGCTTATCGAAGATGCCGGTTACAGCATTGTGCTGACGGTACACGACGAGGTGATCACCGAATCACCTGACACAGAAGATTTCAACGATAAAGAGCTTTCCGCGCTTCTCTCCAATAACCCCGAATGGGCGCCCGATATCCCACTGAACGCTGGCGGTTTTGAGGCGTACCACTACCGTAAGGATTAATCGCTATGACTGTAATCAAAACGCATACCGGAACGGTTATTACCCGCACCGGTGAAAAGCAGGTGCAATTGCATCAAAACGCGACAACGTGGGTGGCTGGCCCAAAAGAGTATTACTACAAAGACACTGGCCGCCGCGGTGGTGCTGTCGGTGTCCGCACTCGTCTGGTGCTGAGCAGCATCCGCCCAATCGAAGCAAAGCAGGAGTAACCCCTATGTCATTTAAATATCGGGACAGTCCGCTTTATTACCGGGCTGCGAGGGAGGCCTTGCGCCTTGAGCAGTCCGGCGAATATGACCGGGCAGCGAAGGTCTGGGCCAAGGCTAACCGCCAGTCACGTAACGAACTGAATCAGGACTGGAGCGAACGCCGGTCTGATTTTTGTCTGATGCAGAACATGCGCGAAAAGCGTAAGGCGGTGGATGATGGCCTATGAACGTGAAAGCCTTATCGAAAAGCATCTCGTCGCTGAAGTGAAAAAAGCTGGCGGGGTTGCCTTTAAGTTCGTATCTCCCGGTCGCCGCTCGGTACCGGATCGCATTGTTCTGCTACCCGGCGGTCGCATCGTCTTTGTCGAATGCAAAGCACCAAGCAAACCTCCACGACCTGATCAGTTGCGCGAGCACGAACGGCTGCGCGCGCTGGGCTTTACCGTGGTGGTATTAGATAGCAAAAATCTGGAGGGGATATTGTGCGGGGAGCCTATTACAACGAAATAGACCCTAACGCAGCACAATGGCTGCGTAACCTTATTGCAGCAGGTCATATCGCCCCGGGTGAAGTTGATGAAAGGAGTATCGAAGATGTCGCACCAGACGACTTGCGCGGATTCACACAGTGCCATTTCTTCGCCGGGATCGGCGTCTGGTCTTATGCTCTGCGTCTGGCCGGATGGCCGGATAACAAACCGGTCTGGACAGGAAGTTGCCCGTGCCAGCCTTTCAGCTCGGCTGGTAAAGGCGCTGGGTTTGATGACGAGCGGCACCTATGGCCAGCACTATTCCACCTCATCAGCGAGCGACGCCCTAAGCTGGTATTTGGCGAACAGGTTGCGGGAGTCAATGCCTGGTTCGATCTTGTACAAACTGACGTGGAAGCAGTGGACTACGCCTTTGGGCTTGTCCCGTTTCCGGCTGCGGGCGTCGGTGCCCCGCATATCCGAGATAGAGCGTATTGGGTGGCCGACGCCAGCGGCGAGCGATCACAGCGGTGGCGAAAGCGCCTCAATAGCATTGAGGAAGATGTCTGGAGATCGTCGACCGTCCGGCAACACGCTACACAGCTCCCTGCGGAATTTTGCTCACCTAGCGGGGTGGTACACCCCAACCTGCAACACAAACCCACAGCCGGAGACAAAACGCGGTCTAGAAACCTTAGCGGGACTATCCAGATTAGCGGGATGGCCGACAGTGACGACGATGGACAACAACCAAGTTCGTGGCGAGGGCGCAGCGACCAATCATACCAAACGGGGAACGACCCTCGGCGGCGCTGCGAGAATCTGCGGCCCAATACGATTAACGGCTGCTGGGATGGTGCTGACTGGCTCCTCTGCCGGGATGGTCGCTGGCGGCCAGTTGAATCCGGCACATGCCCGTTGGCTAATGGGATTACCTCCAGAGTGGGACGACTGCGCGCCTACGGCAACGCGATAGTCGCACCAGCTGCTGCAACATTCATCCGCTCGTTTATGGAATGCGCAGGATACGACCTTATTTAATGCCACTCACATCTGGCATGATACCGTCCAGAAGGTAATTGCTTATATACCACGGAGCCGCCCATGGCATAAGTATAAGCATGAAGTTTTGTCCAGAAGTCCCCATAAACTAGTATTGGGGCTAAAAATTTTGGATCGCTAACCATAGATGTAGCAGGAAGCTCGAAACCTTTAGAAAGAATGTTTACCAGTGAAGGGTAATTTTCAAAATCAGTGCTATTCCCGCCCACCTCTAAAGCATCCAGTTCAAAGTCGAGCACTCCACCATTTTTGTAATACTCCGGAACAGTTAACCCTGATGTTAACAAAGTAGCCATTAAACAATCCTCCTGAATTTTAAAGGGTTACATTATGCCCAAAATTTTCACGCCTCGCCCCTACCAGGATCTAATTATCAACCACGAAATCGACATTCACCGCTGCAACATCTGGGCAGGGATGGGGATGGGTAAAACCGTAGCGACACTCACCACGCTGGAAGATCTTTTCATGGCGGGCTCAGAGACACAGCCCGCGCTGGTCCTCGCGCCGCTACGCGTTGCAGCAAGCACATGGCCGGATGAAGCGCTGAAATGGGGGCATCTGCGCAATATCGAGGTGCAGCCGATTGTTGGTAACGCCAAAGCGCGCTCTGCAGCGCTGGCGAACAGCAACGCGAGCGTGTTCACCATCAACTACGATAACCTTGTCTGGCTGGTTGAGGAATTGGGAGAACGATGGCCGTTCGGTACTGTCATTCCAGATGAAAGCACCCGGCTAAAATCCTTCCGGCTGCGAGGTGGTGGTAAGCGCGCGGCGGCGCTGGGCAAAGTGGCGCATAAGTATGTCCAGCGCTGGATAAATCTCACCGGTACGCCAGCACCGAACGGCCTGGTAGATTTGTGGGGACAATCGTGGTTTGTGGACCAGGGGCAACGTCTCGGGCGCACTTACGGCGCGTTTACCTCACGCTGGTTCAACTCGATACAGTTTCCGGGGCAGAGCTGGACCAAACTGGAGCCGTTTGCTCACTCACAGGCTGAAATACAGCGAGCGTTAGCCGATGTGACACTCTCGCTGGATGCGGCCGACTGGTTCGATATCAAAGACCCCATCCATAACGTAATCCGCGTGGATATGCCGCCGAAGGCCCGTCAGCAGTATCGTGAAATGGAAAAGGAAATGTTCCTCGAGCTGAATGGCGAAGGCATCGAAGCACCGAACGCCGCGGCAAAGACACTGAAATGTCTGCAAATCGCCAGTGGCGCAGTATACACAGACGACACCGGAAGTTGGTCAGAACTGCATGACACCAAACTACAAGCGCTGGACAGCATACTGACCGAAGCAGCTGGCGCACCTGTGCTGGTTGCTTATCACTGGAAACACGATCTTGAACGCTTGCTTAAAGCATTCCCTCGCGGTCGTCACCTCGACCAGGATCCACAGACACTGCGCGACTGGAATTCCGGAAAGATTCCTGTTCTCTTTGCACACCCAGCCAGCGCGGGCCACGGCCTGAACATGCAGGACGGCGGAAACATACTGGTGTTTTTCTCGCACTGGTGGAATCTGGAGCAGTACCAACAAATTATCGAACGCATCGGGCCAACCCGGCAGATTCAGGCCGGACACAACCGCCCGGTGTTCATTCACCACATTATCGCCGCCGACACTATGGACGAAATGGTGATAGAGCGGCGCAACTCAAAACGAACAGTGCAGGACATCCTGCTCGATGCCATGAAAAAGAGAGGTATAGCATGAGCGAGAAACCCGACGATTTACTCACCCCGGATGAAGTATGCCAAAAGTTAGGTATTACACAGAAAACGCTATGTGAGTGGAATATTAAGCATCGTCATCGGGCTATCCTGGCACCAATTCGTTTCAGTGCAAAAGTAGTTCGTTATGAGCGCCGCAATGTCGACGCTTTTATTCAAAAGTGTCGCAGCCGGTATTAACCTCGCCGCCGTAGCAATGCCACCTGCGCAAGTATGCTCCGCTCGTGAGCCTCGAAAGCTTCGCGCTTTAACGCAATCTCTTCCTGTAAAATCTCATCAGAAAAGTCGTAATGTTCTGCCATCGGGTCATCTGACTTACTGGAGTGGTGAAGGCAAAGGAGGCTGATTTCCCTTCGGTCTGATCGGGAATAGCCTCTTTCCTTCATCAAGGCAATAACATTGCTCTTAAGGAATTTACGGCACATCGTATTAAATGCACCGTCTTTCCCTTTAACAGTCCCATCATGTTTTATTCCTTTTACAGCCCCGTCCGGGCTGTATGTTTTCACCAGCTTATCCAGTGATCGTTTTGAAAATGGCTGCATTGGATCACGTGGCTGCAAAAATACATAATCCCTGTTGCACTCAGGAACTGAATCACGCCAGGCTTTCTGCTCGTCGATAATCCGCCGGATCTCAGGCGTTATCGGCAGGCGGAAAGCCTTTTGTGTTTTCATAGCCCCTCGCATGCCGATAACCCCTTCCGGATAAACAATTTCACCAACCTCCTCGTGAACGTAGTCCCAGCGCAGGTTATGGACATTAATCGGACGAACTCCGGTGATGATCATGAAGCGAACAGCATTCTTCTGGTGTACAGAGGTGCAGGCGGCAACATTGAGCCAGAGCCGGGCGATTGACTCAATATCGGTAAAAAGCCGTGTGGGGGTGGGTTTCTGTACGCGGGAGGAAACATAATCATCTGGCAGACTGGCGGCAACATTGCGGCCGTTGCAAAGAGTAGGTGCGCAGAACTTCCAGAACCGACGGAGCTCGGCAAACAACTCCAGGGCGTTATTGTTCGAGCGAGTGGCGATCCACTCGTCCAGCACTTCCACCAGCCGATTGTATGTTACGTCGCTGAACACCTCACGCTCGCCGAACGTTGCTTTAATCCGGTCGATACGCACCCCGTAGGTTGTGAAACTGTCCGGGCTCAGCTTCTGCCGGGCGACTTTGGCTTTGAGGTCATCCCGGTACATTTCCAGCGCTGTATGTACTGACTCTGCCCGCAAGACACAGTCAGCCATACCTAGCGCTTTTTCGCGCGCCAGCTGGATAGCGAGCTCCGGCCACTCGCCGAGCTTTTTACCTTTGAGGCCCATCTTTTTTGGAAACTCGGCGTAAAATGTAACCTTACCGGCTTTGCTGAAATCGATACGGAGATAGTTCTCTTTTTCGTATTTGGAACGGCGAGCCACGCCGGAAGCAGCGAGGATGATTTTGGCGGCAGCAACACAGATTTTCATGTGTGCGCTGGTATAGGGGGGTTTACAGGCGTCCCATTTTTCAGAAGCGGCTAAAACATCGTCATTATTGGGGCTATCCGGATTATGTGTTACAGTGCGCGGCATTCTCAATCCTTATCTGCGTAGGCGCAGAAAACAAGCTCACACATACAAGTCTTTTCTACGGGACAAAATGCAATGTGTTGCGGTTTTGTGTTGCTGGACTGAGTTTATCAAGGTTAAATACACTGGATCAACATACAGTAAGTTAATGACAGTAAAGCATACAAACTCGATACAACTTACTGATTTTAAAATGATTTAACGGTAATTCATTGAAATGTCTTTACTAATTACTAAACGCTGTATTAATTGTGATATGTGTGAACCCGAATGCCCGAATGAGGCGATTTCAATGGGAGATCATATCTACGAGATTAACAGCGATAAGTGTACCGAATGCGTAGGGCACTACGAGACACCAACCTGCCAGAAGG
>SKEX01000726.1_pt1 | contig 17872 bp, 19 predicted proteins | sample 4841451 | NCBI WGS metagenome assembly SKEX01 (sample SAMN11008798, study PRJNA524170) | human gut metagenome | isolation source: fecal sample from pouch patient p38, | place: Israel: Tel-Aviv | reverse complement strand
AAGGTTTATTTGCTTTCAGCATGAAGTTGGCATCGAATATGCTGATGCAGGAAGATAAATCTATTTCGGAAATTGCCGCCGCTGTGGGATATAAAAGCCAAAGTAAATTTACATCGGCTTTCCGAGATATATTTCAGATATTACCTACTGCATATCAGAAACTGTATCGTAATCAATAATTTTAATGCAAAACTGCACCCACAATATCCCTGAGTGCAGTTTTGTATCAATCAATATTCTAATGTTTCTCCATTAAGTGGAATATCAAGAACAAGTATCCTATACAAATGCACTTTCCTCTTTTGCTTTCCGCAAATCTTTTAACACTGTTCCTATATCTCCCAAAATAGCAATCCCCTTATCTTCAATGAATTCCGGCAAAAACTGATATTCTGAATTTACGGAGATATAATATGCATCTTTCAAGCTGTTTGTCAGTTCCCAAAACGGTTCCTGTATAAACATCGGTGTCATGCGCCCTACTCCAAGTTCTATCAAAAGGATTTTTCTATCTTTGTTCTTTTGAATGTATTTTGAGATTTTCTCATATTCTTCTTCGTATTTTTTCCCTTGCAGAAAATTCCCATATCCTCTTACCCACGAAAACATTTCCGCACCACAATGAGGGCAGCGAGGAATCAGTTCATCCGGCACCATTGTTCCCTCTCCCATAGCCGCAATCATATCTGCCACAGGTTGTACGGCATCCCATGTTTCATCCTGACAGCACCGGGAACACTGGAAGAAACGATGATCTCCCTGAATCTCACTGACCTTTTCTTCCGGATAAATCTTTACAAACTGTGTATCCTGATTAGTCGTTAAGATATGAAAATCCTTTCCCTGCAAGATTCTATCCAAATCCAGATATGGCTCTCTGATAGGAGCATTTTGTGTAGTATTTAAAAAGGTTGCCACATATCCCCAATGTTCATTTCTTGTAGAAAACCGATGCATCATTCCGCTAAAAGCACCTTTGAATCCATACTTATCTGCAAATTTTCCAAAATGCTCACGAAAAGAAGGGGTATCACTATAATAAAAATCACCACCTCCAGCCGCTGATAAACCGGATGCTCCGCCTACTATGATACACTCTGCCTCCTGCACTCTGCGAACAAATTCCTGAATCTGTTCCTCATAAGGAAGTGGTTTTTGTTTGCTCAACACTACAGCAGTACCGCCGGATGCATAGGTACTATAGTGTCTGGAATAGTTCATTTGTGTTTTCATTACCAAATTTTCATAACAGCTCATTTTTTCATTCTCCTATCTCACAACTGTAATATCTTTAACCACCTTACTTAGTCTATCCTTCCCTTTCTGATTCCATCGGTAACACCTCGTCAAAAGCCCGTATTGCATTGCGAATGCAATCATCACATTCACAGAGTACAACACCTGTATCCTTTCCCTTTAGGTCTTTACATATGGTTGCACCTGAATATTCCTGAAATTTGTTTAATATCTCCCGTGCCGTTATCACACTTTTCTTCCCCGGCTTTACAATTCCCGCCATCATGGTTGCTCCAATCAATGCACCACAAGTTGCTTCCATACCTCCCATACCTACCGCAAATCCGGATGCAGCATTCGTCAGTATTTCCTTATCAGAATCTGATAAATCGATCATTGCCTTGATAACCGACTGACAGCAATTAAATCCATTATGTTTGTAATATACTGCTTTTTCTTCTCTTTTCATTTTCCTTAGATTTCCTTTCTGATTTCCTTTAACGCTACCGTAAGATTACCATCCACACCGATGGATTTTTCTTTGATTTCCTCTGGAATGTAAATTTCGCCCTTGTTAAATGTGATATATCTTGCCTGTGGTTCTACTGCTGCAAGCTGCATCAAAGGAGCTTTAATCATCTGATTTCTCCAACCAATGCCAAATTCCAAAATTACCAGCTTCTTTCCATGTAAATTCTGAATAAATTCTTGATAGCGGGCAGCCTTTTCCTTCCAATTTTTCGTTTCTGTAAACGAGGACATCTCACCCCAATTTACTTCCATATCTCCACCGCATTTTGGACATTTCGGTAGTAACTCTTTGGGTACTCTTCCGTTTACTTCCTCTTCTGTCATGGCGAGAACTGCTTTTTGATTAGGATAGACCTCGTCATGACATCTGTTCTTGCACCGCATCTGGGTTAATTTCCCTTCCATTTCAAAAACACGGTCTGCCTCAAAACCTGCCGGCACAAAATGATCCTCCGCATTGGAAGTTACTACGAAATATTCTTTATCCTTTACTAGTGCATAGATGTTTTTCATAATCTCACTCGGCTCATCCTGCATAGCTTTTGCCTTAACAAGTCTGCTTACAAACGCCCACTTTTCTTCTACCTTCATTGGCACTGAAAATCCGTGTAAAACACAACGCAGTCCGTATTTTTCTCTGAAATCTCCCATATTTTCCTGAAACCATGCGTCATCTGCAAAAATATTATATCCCTCTGCGATAGACAAACCATTACTGGCTCCAACCAAAATACCATCTGCTTCTTTGATGATTTGACTTATCTCTTGATATACATTCATCTTCATCACATTTCCTTTCCCGCTATGTTTTCTTTTAAATCCCGCAGGGTTTCTGCCAAATCTCCTGCTATATAAATGCCTTTGTCTTTTATATGCTCTGGAACTGAAGATTTCTTCTGATTCAGACAAGCATAAAACACCTTTTCATTTTTGTATGTCATTTCCCAAAAAGGAAGTTTAATAATACTGGGTGTCATCTCACCAACCCCCAGCTCCAGCAGTACAACATTCTTATCTGTTCCATTCATGAGATATTTTTTTAGGAAATTCTCATATCGCCTTACACCTTCTCTCCAGTCTTTTCCCTCCAAAAATGTATCATCCCTTACCCAGGGAACCATGATTCTCCCGCACTCATTACATCTTGGCAGAAGCTCGGAAGTAACACGCAGCCCCCGGATATTTTCGTTCATCCTGCGAATCATTTCTACATTGGAATAAATTTGGTCATGGCAAGGCTGACTGCATTGAAGATAGCCGATGTTACCTTGATAATCGCAAATCCGTTCTTTCTGAAAAATCCGTTCAAACTGCATATCTATATTGGTTGTTAAAACAAAGATTTCTTTTTCCGCCACAATATCACGCAGGTCATAGTATGGCTGTCCTGTAGGTGCATCCCACATACTTTGTATGTAACGTGCATAATATGCCCACTGTTGTTCCGGCGATGAATAACAGTAGTAAAAACCGTCAAAGGGAGATTTCAGTCCATACCATTCCTTGAAATCTTGTAAACATTCCTCCATATAGGGTAGCCAATGATAATGGTTATATCCCGCCGCACTGGAAAGACCAGAACCACCGCCTATTAAAACGGCATCTGCCTGACGGATTTTTTCTGCCAGAAAACTGACTTGTTCCTCCTTTTGCATACATCACCTTATCTCCTTTTTTATATCAGATTCCACACTTTTTATTTTGCTTGACTTTTATTTTTTTACTTGTTAAAATTAAATTTACATCAAGCATTAAAGTCATGTTATCATGTAAGTTTAAAAATTGCAAGAAGAAAATTCGAGGTGACAAATGAAATATTCCACAAAGCTTAGTGACACCATTCATATTCTTATATTTATTGCTCTTGGAGATGACGAACAACTCTCCAGCACAAAAATTGCAGAAAGTATCAAGACAAACCCGGCTTATGTCAGACAACTTATGGCAACCCTGAAAAATGCAGGCATTGTTGTCAACACACAAGGTCATGCGAATGCCGCTCTTGCAAAATCGGCAGATGAAATCAATATGTATGACATCTACCGAGCCGTAGAGGGCGATAAGCCGCTGCTTCACCTGGACACAGATACCAATCCGGATTGTGGAATCGGTATCAACATTCAATTCGCTATTGGGGACTTCTATCATGAAATTCAAAATATGGTAGATGAAAAAATGAAATCCATTACATTGCAGGATATTATTGATCGGTATTATTTTAAAATCAGGAAAGTTAAAAACCTTTAAAATTGAATGTGTCATCGGTATCACTGATGATGACAAACATGGCTGTTCTCTGATCGCCGATCATATCCAGTTCCATTTCGTCATACGACATGCTTTCTCGAAGCTCCTGAATATCAAATGGTGAAAGTCTGGCACCACAGGAAATCAAAATCGATTTTGCAGTTTTGCCGGCAGCAAGCTTGTACTTGCGATATTGCCTTACTGCAAAGTGTTCCGGATTTTCTGCTTCCAGTTCTTCAAACAATTCATCCACTGCATTTTTAAATTCTTCATCATCCTCCCTGGTCTCACTGGCATTGATAAATTCCAACAAAGTAGAAAAGTTCTGTTCTTCCTCTGGTGCCTCATACCAGATGTATCCGATCAGTGCAGAATACAATAGACGTTCGGCCTTGACCCAGAAATCTTCCGTTGATTTTTCGCCCTCACCCTTGGTATTTGCGATAATGGTATTGACCAGCTTCAAGATGTCTTTTTCACTCCGGATATAATGGAACGGATTGTAATGCATGGACTTTTTAAAGTTGATCGTATTTAATACCTTGATCCGGTATCCTCCATTTACCAGCATCTTCCCGCATTCAACGATGATCGTTCCCTTCGGATCGGTGACCACATAGGATACGTGGTCCGTCATCTGCATAAGATTGGGCTTCACATAGAATCTTGTCTTTCCGGATCCGGAACCACCGATGACGATCACATTCTTATTTCTGGCATACTTTGGGGCTTTTGGCCGGCTGTTCATGGTCAGACGTTCCGTTTCTGTGAGGATGACATTGTTTTCAAAGACCGGATCCATAAAGGGTTCGATGTCTTTTCTGTTTCCCCATCTTGCAGATCCATACTCCACACCTTGTCGGAACTTCTTTGCATTTTTAGAACGATAGTAGACCACCAGTTTTAATGCACCTGCAACCAGAACACCTACTGTAAGATCCTGCAAAACGATACTTGGCAGCCAGCTTAAAAATGCCAGTCGGAAATTGACTAACATCACGCCAAGTCTCTGGACCATGCTTTCTCCCAGGCAATGCCGGTACAGCCAAGATCCTTTATCTGCTACATAGAAGATAAAGAAATATGGCAGATTTAAGATTACCAGCCGTTTGATCTGGACCTTCTGTAATTTCTCCCGCATCATCGTTCCTGACCTCTGGATTTTTGTCTCTGCTTCACACGCTGGCGGTGCTTTGCTTTTCTTTCTACAGATTTCTGCAGTTTCTTTCTGACCGATGGTTTCTTCACCTGTTTCTTTTTCAGTTCTACTCCGGCATATTCCCGGAAAGCCGCTGTCATCACATCCACATCTTTAGCCTTAAAGAAGACCAGATATTTCGGTGGATCCGCACCGACTTCTTTTTTCAGGCTGTAATCAATCCCGTATTTTCTTGCCACACGGTCAAAGGATTTGATATTTTCATCTGTGATCTTTAAGTTGGAAAGCTGTACTCCCTGTGCATTCAGCTGCTTGATGGTCTGCTTTCCATGTGGCTTTTTCTTTTCAATCTTTTTTCGGGCTTTTTCCCTTCCTTTCTCCTGGGCCCGTCCGGTCTTTTCAGCCATTTTCACCTGCGTTGCTTTCTGTTTCCTCCGGTTGTCCATTTCCAGGAACTTCCGAAGGGCTGCTTTTAGCACACTGGCAGTGATCTTGACTCCCTGGATGCTCAGGCTGATCACTTTCTGATTTACTTCTTCCTGCAATTACCCACGTCCTTTCTTTCCTTTCATCTCAGAATAAAGACGGGCAATACAATATCCGATGCATGGAACATGTTTTCCATACGGACAGCCACCACATGGTGTTGTTTTTGCTGCTTTTTTCTTCTCAGGAAGCAGATAGTGGCACTGTTTCAAGCTACAGCCTTTCTTTTTGCCTCCCCACCAGTAACAGTACTTGCAGGACCATGGCTTTTCTTCGCTGTACTTTCTTCCCTCAATAGCTGCATTTGGTTCTATGATCAGATCTTTATTAGTCTTCATTCTGTTCTTCCTCTTTTCTCATGATTTCTGTCAGTTTTTTCTCTGCCTGACTTCCGGCAGCAATGAGACAATACAAAACTGTAATTATTGCCGCTGCTCCCAGAAGAGCAACAAAAATAATGATATTTCTCATGGTTTCTCCCATCTAAAAAAGCGTCCACAGATTCCTTTCGGTTTCCATGAACGCTCATTCTTATTTAATTAGTGTTTCTTTTTTCTCATAAATGCAAGGGCTCCTGTACCAGTCGCACCAATGCCGAGAAGCATAAACCACAGCCACAGATTGGTGTTATCCCCAGTCTTTGGTGAATCACTGACAGGTTTTCCACCTTCCGGTGTCTTTTCTGCCGGTTTTTCCTCATCTACCATGGTTACATGCTGTACTTCACTAGTATCCTTTACTTCGAATTCCACATCTTTTGCAACCAGATAGCCATCCGGTGCTGTTTCTTCACGGAGAGTGTATTTTCCGATCGGAAGCATTTCGAAGTAATGTGCTTTCTCTGTACTGGTCCAGCTTTCCATAACTTTTCCATCCTGATCAAGGATTGTGAGTTTCGCTCCCGGAAGTTCTTTTCCGGCGATATCCTGTTTGGAGATTTTCACCTTCGTTACATCATCCTTCATCTCAACTTTCTGCACATCGGCAGTATCTTTGATCGTGAACTTCACGCTTTCAGCTGTCACGTAACCATCAGCAGGTTTTGTTTCAACCAGTGTGTATTCTTTTCCGACAGTTAGCTCACGGATCACATGTGCTTCTTTACCGGAAGTCCATTCATCCACGATATTTCCATCAGCATCTACCACTTTCAGCTTACATCCTGGAATTTCTTTTCCGGTTGTCAGACTGGATTTGGTAAATTCAACGACGGTTGGCTGATTATCAAAGGTAAAATCATAAGTGACTGTCGGCTGATCTTCACCTGCATACTCAAAGGTAAATTCCTTTACTTCATCGTTGGTTACGAATCCGTCCGGTGCATAGAGCTCTTTTACATAGTAAGTTGCTCCTATTGGAAGATCTGCAACAAATGTGATCTTTCCTTCTTCATCCGTAGATTTCAGCTCAATGATCTCATCGGCTTCAATCAGGACTTTACCTGTTGTCTCAGACTTAATGTCTTCTTTGGCAAATAATCCAAAGATAGCGCCTTCCAATGTACGGTCAGAATCTTTTTCTTTCTTAAGTACATTGACTTCTACTCTCTGGCGGTTGTTCTGCCAGTCTTTGTCATAGACTACAACTGGTGTATTCTGATCCACGTAAGTCAGATCTACATGACGGATCTCACCATCCAGTACATGACCGTAAGCAGTTCCTGTTTCTTTCACATAGTATTTACCCAGTGGAAGATTTTCCAGTTTTGCAATTCCGGTTTCATCTGTCTTGATCGTTGCGATCAGTTCATCCTTTTTATAGTAATCGTCACTGACGCCATCGGCAGCCTTAATGTCTTCCTCAGCATAGACTTCAAACGTAACATCTGTCAGTTTTCCGGTTACATAGTTGAAAATGTGTTCCACCACACCTTTGACCTTATCGGCCAGCGTAACAGAATCCAGAAATTCTCCCTTTTTGTTGATGATGAGTTCACCAACCGGTACCTCGTCCTTCATTTCCACTTTCTGAACCTCTCCGGTATCTTTGACTGTGAATGTCACATCATTGGCTACCAGATAACCATGCGGTGCAAACTCTTCATGTAGGGTATAAGTCTCACCCACTTTCAGATATTTGATCACATGCGGTGCATCTTTGGAAGATGTCCAGCTATCTACTACATTTCCATCTTTATCCGTTACTTTCAGATAAGCTCCATCCAGTTCTACACCGGTTGTTGCATCTGATTTTGTGATCTCAACAGTTGTTGGCTGGTTCTTCACTGCAGATTTCAATTTCACCGTCTGTACTTCCTGTTCCTGATAAGAAGCATCAAATCTCAACACTTCCTCAGATAATACAAATCCGTCCGGTGCTTTCAGTTCTTTTACATAATAGCTTCCAAGTGGAAGATCTAGCGTACATGCTGCCTGACCTTTTTCATCAGAAGTCATTTCCTGTAAAAGAGTATCTGCTTTGACGATCACTTTTCCATCTTTCGTCTGAATGTCTTTTGCATTGTAAATACCGAATACTGCTCCGGCTACTGTATTGCCTGTCTCAGCATCCTGTTTTTCGACCGTAATCGACACTTTCTGTCGTTCATCTGTGACAGAGATTTCTTTCTCGATTACTGCAGTATCCTGATCTGCATAAGCAAATTCGACATTTTCCGGCACCGTATTTAACACATAAGTGTCCGGTGCATTCTTCTCTTTGACATAGTATCTGCCAAGTGGAAGATTCTTTACAGTTGCATAACCATCTGTATCCGTTGTAACGGTTGCCACCAGTGCATCCTTTGCAAAATATAAAGTTCTCTGTCCATCTGCATCTACCTGATGATCGGCAGTATAGATATCCTCTGCCGCATAGACTTCAAATTCAGCACCTGCAAGTCCAGCCATTTCATACTGGAAGTCCTTATCAAATCCCTTTAACACTTCACCCTGTTTATAGATCTTTAACTGACCTTTGACCGGGGCATTGGTATATTCCACATCAATGACTGCATCTCCAGTGACAGGATCGGTCAGATAAGCAGTATCTGTATCAACTGCAACTGTCACATAGTTTTTGGATATTGTGTACCCATCGGGTGCTGTCACTTCCTCAATCCGGTAGTTACCAGGTTTCAGATTCTTTGGCAGTACCAGGTATCCTTCCTCATTTGTGAAATAGGATTTGTGTACCGTTGGCTTCGGATAGGATGTTGTCTGTTCCACATATTTCTGATTATCCAGGTCGTATACCTTGAACTCAGCATTGGCCAGGAGTACAGATTTCTGTGTTTCTGCATCCTTTTTGATAATCTTTAATTTTGCTTTGAATTCTTTATCCAGAAGCACTCGCCATGTCTGCGGTGTATCCGGATAATTCTCTGTGATCTTCACTACAAAATCATCAACCGGTGCATAGTTGTGTTTGCTTGTGGTTTCTCTTACCACATAAGTTCCATATGGAAGCGAAATCGATCTTGCATATCCTTTTTCATCGGTAAACATTTCTGTCTGACCATCTGCAGTCAGTACAACTGGTCTGGCTGAATCAAAATCATAACTTCCATCTGCTTTTATTTTCAGATCACTGACAAGCCATGCTGAAAAACCGACTCCCTGCAGAAGATCTGCATCGGTCTTTCCATTGTTTGCGGCTTTAATGATCTGGAACGGCTGCTTAATGACTGTTTCTTTACATACAGAAGTTCTTTCTACTGTCGGAACAGTAGCACCTTCGTAAGTACAGTCCACATCATGTTCTGTCGGATCCAGTACGTATCCCACCGGAGCACTAAGCTCTTTCAGATAATACTTTCCAAGATAGAGATCCGATACAGAAGCTTCGCCATTCTTATCCGTTGTCAGGGATGTGATCAGGGTGTCTTTCTTATAGATTGTTCCGGTTCTTCCATCCGGATGAACAATGTCTTCCCTTGCATAAAGACCATATACCGCACCTTCCAGTGTTGCATCACCCTGGGCTTCATTGCCTGTCTCAGCATCCTGTTTTGCAATGTTGAGCTTTGCATTTACTCGTTTGTCCGTTACATTTTTAGTCGTTGTCTTTCCGATAGCAAGAGTCACATTATAAGACTTTGTATCGATCTGATACCCTGTTGGAACAGAAATTTCTTTCAGATAAACAACTTCCTGTGTCTTTTCCATTGTGAGCTGTGAAGCACCATTCTGATCAGTTGCAGGCATCTCTGCGATCAGCTTTGTATATGCAGCATCGGAATAGATCCCGTACACTGCACCAGCCAGTGCATTGCCTGTATCCTGGTCTTTCTTTACAATGGATACTTTGCATTCTTTTGTCCAGGTTACTTTAAAATCCACATATTTCTCATTTCCGACACCTTCACCGAAAACAAGAGCCAGGTCCTGTGTTCCAGATCCTGTTGTGATCTTATAGGCTGAATATTCCTTATCAATACTTCCTTTCATCTTAGAAGAGAAAGTAGCACTGACATTTTCTGCCTGATTAAGTGGTGCCGTCAGATAGAACTTTGTACCACCGGAAATCTCCACATTAGCCCCTGCAGCACTTGTTTTTCCGGTTGTCACATTTACAAGTTTTACACCTTTCGGCAGCTTGAAAGTGATCGTCTGCAGTTTATCCGCTTTGAATGTGATCACACTTGTTCGCTGGCTGTTTCCTTCCACATAAGCCTTTACATTAGATTCGGAAAAGCTCATATCTACAGACGGAATGTCCGGCATATTTACACAATAATTGTAAAGCTCCATTGCCAGGTTCTTTCCTGTTGCATTAGTTCCGGATGCCCAGTCACTGGATCCATTTGCATAAGCTGCTGCAAGATGGGTAATGATGAATCTCTTTCCTGCCGGAAAATCCGGATGTTTCTCATCGAAGAAACCATTCTCATCACTTGCTTTTGTTCCGTAATAGCAGACCTTTGCAAGTGTCTTTCCATCGGCAAGTTTCTGGATCGTATAAGTTCCATTTCCCGGTCCTTTTTTCGATGGTTCAACACAGTATGCTGTCGCATTGATGCTTCCCCATTTCACATAATATGGACAAGTCAGATAAGAACCTAATCCATAATCTGCGTAATAGTACCAGGAACCGGCTGTGACTGTGACTGATTTTGTTCCTGTTTCACCGGAAGCAAGCATCATTGGCATATCAAAAGTAATACTTTCGCCTGCTTCAAGATCTGCAAGAGCAACTTCCTGGTCAACAGCTTCCTGCATAACCTCTGAGAGTGTGATCCCTGTTTCCGGATCAACGGTCTCCTGATCCTCCGTTGCTTCGATTTCTGCATCAAATTCTTTTTCTGTCAGTTCTGTTTTGCTCTCCGTGTCAGCAGCATCAGTTTCCTCTGTAGACGAGTCAGCCTCAGAATCCTCTGTTTCTGTCTTATCGGAAGAACCAGCATCCTGATCAGAAGAACTTTCTGACTGCGAATCTTTCTGTTGATCCGCTTCTTTTACCACGATCTTTCGATTGATCTGGTAGGTTGGGTGATCCGTTGTCTGTGGTTCTACATAATAGACTGCCTTATAGGAATTGGCATAATCGGTAGAAAAATCATTCCCGTCCGTATCTTTTGCTTCCTGAAATGTAACTTTTACTTTGCTGTCATCCTGGATCGTAAGACCGGTATAATCACTCTTTACATCGAAATTGTCTCCAACCTTGATCTCATAATCCTTTGCAGTTACCACTTCATCTTCATCCAACTGATCCTTGATCTCCTCATAATACGGAATCTTTTTTACAGATCCGGCATCATCAGAAGCATAGGCAATAGCGGGAGAGAGTACCGTCGATAGAACCGTTACTGCTGTCAGTAAACCGGACATCACCCTACGTGCTTTCTTTTTCACGTTCATTCTCTTAAAGCCTTCCTTTCTGATTCTTTTGTGTATGGTTATCTGTTAGTTTCTGCATATTATCTTTTATACGAAGATGATCGCCTCCTTTCCTGAAATTTGCGCTATTTGGGACAGTCAGCACAAGCTGAGATAACAGCACAAATATATGGCGGTACCTGTTTATCACAAATACCGCCACATGATTTCTACTGTCATCCTCTTTTCAGATTCAGACATTTTATTTTGATTTAAGATTTAAGCGTTTTCCTGTTTTCTTTCCCGAATCCGTTCCTATATCAGTTTCCATCTCTGATACGTTTTCTTCTGGCAGACACGCAGCTTTTCGCTCTATGCATGTTCAAACCGAATATCACTCCGGGCAGGCTATTCATTTTTCAAGGTACATGAAGGTGTTCTATGCAAACCCTTCATATAACGAAACGCTGAGAGCCTGTTTTACAGTGGTCTGATTCAATTTTTTTGAAATTTTTTTAAAATTCTTCGTTTTCCGCCTTTTTTTTCATCGTTTTTAATGCCCTGTTCAGGAGGTCATTTACACTCTGCTGTTTGATTCCCAGATAATCTGCAACATCCTGCTGACGCATTTCCTCGAAATAAACCAGATTGAGTACGGTCTTTTGTCTCTCTGTTAACTCTTTGATCAAAGCGTTCAGAATTTCTCTGTCGATAACATCGTCAACAAAATCTTTTGAAGATCCTCTCATAATCTCCGCATCATCTGTAACATCGCTGTTAGAAAATACACCATGATTGGTGCTGATTTTGCTCTGGCTGTATGCCATACGGTCTTCAGCCTCCATCAGCAGACGGATATACCAGTTTTCATTATCAAAGAACTCTTTATTGAATTCCTTGTTATCACCAGTTACACTCACATATTCATAGTCATCACAACTATGAAGTGGAAATACGGTTGATTGATTTCCTGCTGTATAAAGTACATATCCGTGATCATAAACAGCGATTGTTGTATCTGCATTGATCATTTCCTTTACTACAACTTTGTGTTCCTTCAAGGATTTCACGCTTGGGATTCTCTTCTCCACATCAGCAACTTTCACGATTTTTTTCAGTTCTTTTAATGTCAACATAAAGACCACCTTTCTGCCTTTCGGCTCCGGGTGGTCCATTCCATCTTTTATAAAATTCCTGCACAGACATAAAGAACTGCAGCACAAGAGATCACGAACTCACCCGTTTTTTTTGAACGGGAGTCCATGACTCCTTTGTAACGCATGTATCTGCGTTTAGATTAAGTTTGCCAGATTGCCTGGCTTATTCAGTTGCTATGTGCATCTTCTGATTTATTCTCTGCTTGCTCTTTGCGAAACAGGGAATAATCGCCCATAGCATCGTAAGGACAATGCCTTACAAATTCCCGGTATTCGATTTCAGTCATCTTTGCTTCCTCCTTTGCGTCATGTTATCAAAATCTCTATTTACAATTATTTTTGCAAAAAAGAATTCAACCTCTATATAACGAAACGCTGAGAGCCTGTTTTACAGTGGGGTACGACAAAAAATTTAAAAATTTTTTGAAATACATCAAAAAAGCCCGACAAAACAAATACTTCAACAATCTCCAAAACCAGAAAATACTTCTGATCTTGCAGTGTATCCGTAAATGTTTTGCCGGGCTCTTAGTGATTCCAGTCAGATTCAGCTCCTTGACAAACTCTTACTGTCTGGTGCGTTCTTGATGGTTCCTGCCAAATCCAACGCTTACTACAGACAGCTCATTCTATTCTGTTATGATCCCTGATTCATCATCTTTCGGGAATACGTCCGCATCCTGGACTTTAATTGTTCATCTCGGATGTGGATCGGACGAACCGACACCATATCATCCTTTACAAATATCTCCAATGTACTGCGACATTTTTTGCACTCCACTTCTGAATCGCTTTGTGCGCTCTTTTCAATAAATGCTCCACATACAGAGCAGTGTACATGCCATTTAATAGCACCTGATCCCATATAGGCTTCCTCCTTTAAGCAATAAGATATTTCTCCATTTATTACTCAACGGACCAAAGGGAAATCAAATCCGCCTTATGAGCATCATGCCATCCATTCCGTAAGTGCCAAAGCTGCACGAACAGCACGATTTTTATTCTGATCAGATCTGCTTTGTCGATCTGTGCATCCTTTTTTATCCTTCCACCAGCTACCACACACTCTTTCCGGTATAAAAAATTCCGCTGTGATTAATTAACATGATATTTCAATAGTTTCAAATACATCACCAGTCAGATCACAGATGTCCTGGATCTGGATCTCGGTATCATCAATCCTTAAGTGGACTGATGGATCAAAAAATTCTACGGTTCCAGATAATGTATGGTACTGACCAATTAATGGATTCTTCCATGACTTTTGAAAATAAGTTGCCTGTATCTTCATTCCATATGCCAGGATCCTTAATTTCATATCCAACTCATTTTTCTTTTCCTCGGATAAATCTCTTTTCGATTCGTAAATGATTTCCTGTTGCCGGATCGTTTCATCCAGTCCACGAAGTGCCGCAAATGGAGCAAACTGTTTTGCCCTGCGTCCTACATCCATGGGATGTCTCCTGGAAACCGGTCTTGATAAATATAAATACGGTTGATATGCACTTGCCAGCACTTTTTACACCTCCTCTAAGCACGGTGACCACCTATTTGTTCATTGCGTTCTCGATAAGTAGAACACTCTAGCAGGTTAGATCCACGCATGATCGCATTCTTTCCATAACGCTGCTTTACATTCAATACTGCTTCCTGTAAATGCCGTTCTTTATCGGTCTGTTTTGGATCATCAAACAGGCTGTACTGCACATAATTTTCAGGAGCAACCCTGTTCGCACACACCTCGATTCTTCGAATTCCGGTATATCTGTCCGCAATCCTGAGATATAAATCTTCCACTGCATCTATGATCTTTTTGGAACTGTTACTTTCTCTTTCGAGTTTTACGGTTCCTTTGGATGCCTCATGCTCATACCTGTGGTCATATGCGATCCATAAGGTGAGAGAGCTTGTCACCAGTCCTTTTTCAAACAGATCCAGGGCCAGGTTGTCTGTCATTTCCCTTACGATTACAAGTGCTTCTTCAAAAGAATAATTTCGCATCAACACCTGACCATTTGAAAGGCTGTGTTCCTCCGAATGATAGTTCTTGATGTCACTCATCCGGCATGTTTCATAGCCCCATGCATGATCAATCAACAGCTCTGCATCAATCCCAAACATCTTATACAGCCAGTCTTCGGATCTTAAAGAAGCCATTGCGATATCGCCCATCGTATGAATCCCGTAACCGGCCAGTTTTTTTTCAGTCCGGGATCCAATCCTCCAGAAGTCACTTAATGGTTTATGATCCCATAGCTGCTCTCTGTAAGAGAATTCATCCAGGATTCCAATATGGTCATCCACATGCTTTGCTACAATATCCATTGCGATCTTAGCAAGATACAGATTGGTTCCCACACCAGCGGTTGCAGTGATACCTGTTTCCTCCATAACCTCCTGCATAAGCTTTACCGCCATTTCTTTTACAGTGAGATGATAAAGCTGCAGATAGTTTGTCACATCAATAAAACACTCATCGACACTGTACACATGGATATCTTCTTTTGAGACGTACCGCAGATAGATTCCATAGATCTTTGCGGAATAATCCATATACAGCTGCATCCTTGGCATGGCTGTGATGTACTTTACACAATCCGGTATCTCATGGATCCGGCACCGGTTCTTGATGCCAAGAGACTTCATAGCCGGAGTGATTGCCAGGCAGATTGTTGACTTTGATCTGGTCGGATCTGCAACCACCAGGTTTGCTTTAAACGGATCCAGTCCACGTTCTACGCATTCTACAGAAGCATAAAAGGACTTCAGATCAATACAGATAATAGAAGTCTGATCCTGACTCACATTGTCACCTCCCATACGTCTTTCCTCTTTTTGTAACATGTATCCCATTTTGACTGTCAATGACTGTGCATCCTTCCTGTTTTCTTTAAAATATAGGAAATTCATTCCACATATTCATTGACAAAAGAGGAAATATTGTGTATCTTATAGGAAAGATATTTCCCTTATCTGTGATTCACATTATAGGAGAGATATTTCCCTTTGTCAAGAATAATTTTTATTTTTTAGGAGACACATTTCCCGTTTTGCCTTGAAGCGGCTAATGAAACTTATAAGACAAGGCTTAGAAAGAGGTATGTTTATGACATTCGGTGAAAAAGTAAGATCATTAAGAAAAGAAAAAAAGATGAGTCAGCAGGAACTGGCCAGCATGGTTGGTGTTTCATATAGGACCATTCGATCCTGGGAAGTAGAAGGACGTTTCCCAAAACAAAATGTTCTGTATCAGAAACTGGCAGATGCATTACAGTGTGATGTTTCTTATCTCATGAGTGAGAATGAAGCTTTTATCACAGAGGCATCCGAACAGTTTGGTAACCGCGGTGCCAAACAGGCTCAGCAGATTCTGGAACAGGCTGCAGCTATGTTTGCTGGTGGATCACTGACAGACGAAGATAAAATAGCTTTTATGGATGAGATCCAGAGCCTTTATCTGGATTCCAAAAGACGTGCAAAGAAATTTACACCGAAAAAATATCTGAAAAACCAAGAGGAAAAATAATAGAAGGCGGGATTATTGTACACCTAATCTGTTACCTTATAGTTACAAGGATATTTCTGCCCTTTTATTTTTTACTTTTGAGGTGATTTATTTGAGAAACACTTACATATATACAGAAACAAAGAAATTAATCAAGAAATATGGAACCCGAGATCCATTTGAGATCATGGATCAAATGAACATTGTTGTCGGGGAAACTTCCAGATATAAGACACTGAAAGGATATTGTTTTATGAGCTGCAAGACAATCTATGTCATGATCAGCAGTTTCCTTTCAGAAGAAGAAAAGATGATCGTTGCCGCCCACGAATTAGGGCATATCATCCTGCATCGTTCCCAGCTGAAAATGGCTCCGATGCAAGATGATACACTCTACAATATGACGGATAATACAGAATATCAGGCCAATCTGTTTGCTGCCGATCTTCTTATTGAAGATGAAGACATTGAAGAGATGGTTCAGAACGAGGACCTGGATTATTTCGGACTCTGCAGCTCTTTGAATGCAACTCCGGAACTCATGAGCTTTAAATTATACAGCCTGACAAAACGAGGCCAGGCTTATCATATGCCGATGGAGATTCAAAGCAATTTTCTGGCGAAATAATAAAGGATAAGCGTATTCTACAATAAGAAAACTATAGATTTTTCTCACTGAAAGGGGGATTATTTATGTCAAAACATCATATGGAAAAGGTCACTTGCCCTTCCTGTCATCATGAGGGAGAATTTGAAGTCTGGGACAGCATTAATACTGTACTGAATCCTGAAATGAAAGAGAAGGTACTTAATCAGTCTATTTTCCTTTATACCTGCCCTAACTGTGGGGAAACCTTTCGTTTAAACTATCCTACGCTCTATCACCAGATGGAAGATCTTATCATGATTTATCTGGTTCCTGAATCAGAAGTAGAGAAGACATATGAAATGTTTTATGGAGAAAATGCTTTGGCTGATTTTCGTACCGAAAAGTACTTAAACCGGATTGTGACATCAGCAAATCAGCTCATTGAAAAGATCCAGATCTTTGATGCAGGTAAAGATGACAGGGTAATGGAACTTGTTAAATTACTTGCGACAGATTCTATTCTCAAAAATAATCCTGATATAGAATTTGATGAACTGCGCTTTGCTGTAGACAACGATGGAACAAATATTCTTGTAATCATTAATAAGGGTGAGATCACTGGTGCAGTTGACATTGACAATATGTATGCATTTGCTTCTTCACACTGCGATGATTTCAAGAATCTCCGCGATGATGAGGATATTGTTATCAATCGGGAGTGGATTCTTACCAAACTTGCCGAAGCAGAAAACGAATAGTATATTTGGTGGCTACACCCCCAAGCCCCTGTGGAATCAATAACGCCGGTACTGGATACCTAAATCCCGCACCGGCGTTATTGATTAAATATTCTGTTTTTTAATCTTCAACACTCTCTACTGAAACTTCTTTTTTCTTCCTACTTTTACCAGAAATCATCTTGTGTCCTGTATAAATAGCCATAATCATGCAAAGCAAAGAACTTGCTGCAAAGTACTTATGGCCTTCTTTTGATTCCTTATAACCTGTATAAAAAGTTCCAAGCATTGTAATCAGTGCACCGATAGACCAATATTTATGTGCTTTCATTCAGATACCTCCTGCCGTTTTTCTTAATCATATACCTTTTAAAAGATATATACAAACTGGAAATTATATATGTCTTTGCAAATATACCATATCTATTAGCTGTACACCGTCCTCATAAATTGGGTGGTCATAATT
>SKEX01000225.1_pt2 | contig 17883 bp, 15 predicted proteins | sample 4841451 | NCBI WGS metagenome assembly SKEX01 (sample SAMN11008798, study PRJNA524170) | human gut metagenome | isolation source: fecal sample from pouch patient p38, | place: Israel: Tel-Aviv | reverse complement strand
CAGTGAGGCCCTCATGTTCGGCAGGAACACCTCCGCGCAACCGGAAAAATAAGGAAAATGCATGCAACTGCCTAAACCCGAAAAAAATACATGACTAAACACGAAACACCGACTTGACGAAATACACCCTTGGGCCTCGGCCCGAGCGCCTCCGGACCTCCGGACCGGTACTCGCGGCACCAGCGTTCCAACGGCGTGACGCTCGCGATCCCGTGCATGGCCATGACCTCCGCCTTGGTCAGACCGTTCTCGACGTGGTCGCGCGCCGCGGCGACCTTCGTCTCCCAGTCGTAGCGTCTGCTGCCGCCGCCTCCCATGACCGCCTCCTCGCCGCCGGACCTGTACAGCCCGATCCAGTTTCTCGCGGTATACACCGGTATGGCAAGCCTTCTGGCGAGCGTGTCCTTGCCGGCTCCGGACTTAATGAGCTCCAGCGCCTCGCGCCGGAACCCGTCGTCGTAACGTCTCCTTCGATCCTCACGCATACGAAAGAACCGCACCTCCGATCATCGAATCTGAATTTCTTCAGTCCAACAATCACGGTAAAACAGATGGCTGAGCAGCACAGTTTTACCAGTTCCCGCAGCACCTTGCACAAAAATAAGCTTCGACGTTTGTTGGTCTGTTTGCCCAAAACCATTATTCAAAACATCAGACAAAGCCTGTATGACAGATTCCTCAGCAGCGACCTGATCATCGCTGAGCTGATGGAACGAAGATGCTTTAAACAAAGCGGAATCACGAATGATCTCCTCTGAGGGGAATAACACCGGATCCTGTTATGAAGCCCAAGCCAAATATTCGAAAAAATCCTATCAAACTCACTTTTGGTGTAATAATCACCCTGTGCGTTCGCACGACGATTATTCAGATTTTTCACCGCTTCAGAGCCAAGCAGATAATGCATCAACTTGTTTTCAACATCAAGCGTCATCGACTTGTTGAAATGCCCATCAGCAATAACATACTGCCATGCGGAAGAAGCATCCGACTGTAAACGGTCCGCAAAATCCTTCCAGTCCTCTCGAACATTTGAATCCGTCTTCAAATGCTGCGAGGTGCGATTTCGTATGCTATTCGTCCCCCCACGTATACCGTATAGTCAGGAACGCTTTTATACCTGTTCTTATCTTCCGTATGAACCACATACACCGTTGGATAATGAAGACGCGTTCTCTCGGACATCGACACCCCCTTTTATCCCTATCTCGCTTATGTATGGCAGATACACCTCAGAAAAGCGTACTTAGGGGGTATGAGAACAGCTGTCATGACAACCTGACCTGCCATATATAAGCGAGATGTCTCAGGATAAAGCACGGAATCTACCATACGTAAGCGGGATAACCAAGCTTAAGCGCTCGTACGACACATTTTTGTGCACAAGACATCCCTCCGCAAGCGTCATCCGACCGCCTGGTGGCACGTTTCATATGCACAGAGAAAACACAGCCCGCAAACGCCACACTCGGAACATGACGCCAGTGGTTTTAAGGTGGAACCACGCCGATTCTGCTTGCTGATTAAGGTAGGCGATACGGGCTTTCTCTGGCATTCGCTGTCGACGGAAGCCCACTTGGCAGATTGCATGTTCCTCCCTTTCGAGTATGGAGGGAATGTTCGGGCACTGGAGTGAGCATAACGTAATCATGAGAGAGCAGACAAAATAACTACGGCAGCTTCGATCTTGCGCGTTCCGCCCCTCTCGGTCTTCCCTCGGCGCATCTCTACGAAGTGCTTGACGGTAATTTCTTCCAAGGTGAAATCAGCCAGTGGGGGCAAGTGTTTCTGTATCTGTGCATTCTTGGACCATCCGTGTTCATGATCAGTCTCGGGTCGAATCTGGTCTTCTCCGACGCCAACCCTCGCAAGATTGTAAAACGAGGCTGCACCACGCTCATCGCTTTTCTTCTGTTGAATATCGTGCGCGATGAGATTCCCGATGTAGTCGTTGCATTGACTGGCCACCCCAGTACTCTCGACACGTTTGGATACGATATTTTTGCGTCCGATATTCTGGGATTTGCGGGTTTCGTATTCCTGTTTTTTCGCACTTGTCAAACATTTTCGCATTGCTTCATTGGCTACGCCGCTGATTTCGTTATGCATGTTGACGGTTAACGATCTGATTCCGCCATTGCACAATGTCCATTGGACTTTACGTGCAGAAGCGGCTTGTCGCACGCGCTTCTAAAGCCTGATTTCGCATGCGCAGTCACGCAAATACTAGTTAGCGCAACACTACTTGGTGGGATTTGTTCCCGATGTTTTCCGTATAGTACCTTATGTCCCCTCCTTTTTGGTATTTTCTTCTATTGGATATGCCACACGAGGGAATATCTTTTCAGAGTATATGAGATTAGGGAAAATATGGTAAACCACCATAAAATGATTAATGCTGCAATCGCAACACTTGCGACTTGCGCCATGTTGCTGCCGGTAGCAGGCGCCAATGCTAATGAACCTTCAAATACCGCCGTACTTGGTGCCGGCTATACGGCCACCAAGATTTCGCACCCCAATGCAGGGCTGGGCGAAGATGACGGTATCGTAAACGTTTTGAACGGCGAATCCACTGATGATCTCACGCAGGGTTCGGCCGAGCGTGGCCAGAACTATTCATGGTCTTCGGTCGGTTATGGCGACTGGATGTATGTGGGCACTTGCTATTCCGCAATGGGTTCCACACTGAAGTTCATGGCCAAAACCATGGGCACCACCTATGCCAGCATCAAGGCGGCACTGGATGTTGCTTTCAACGGCGAACTGTTCCTTGACAACGGCGAGAACCACAGCTTGCTGCTCAAGATCAATGTCAAGACCGGTGAAGTAAAGATCATCGTCAATGCGATTGGCGGAGAACATGCGGTCAACGGCTATCGTGCCGCCGTCGAATTCCATGACAAGCTGTACTTTGCTGCCGCCGCAAAGGGTCAGCCGTACCTGCTGGAAATCGACCCGAAGACTGACACCACTGAAATCGTGTATCGCCCCGCGGCCATGACCACTGGTCTGCAGAAGGGATACACCGCTGGTATTCGTGGCTTGACCGTTGTCAATAACCAGCTCATCGCCAGCATGATTACCGACAACGGCGCCGCTATCGTGGCTTCCTCTAACCCATCCGCAGGTCAGGATTCTTTCGCCACCATCGCCACTCAGGATAAGGGCTTGTACAACTATCCGGCATGTGCTGTGACCGACAACGTGTTCGGCGGCTGCGTGTGGGATATGGTCGGCTTCAAGGGCAATCTGTATGTCACCGTGGTGACCGGCAAGGGCAAGAACACCAAGCAGTCCTTCGCTCTGCTCCGTGGCACGCGGGATGAGAGCACCGGCAAGTGGACCTTCAAGCCACTGGTCGGCGATCCGGCAGATGGCGCCAAGTACGAGTGGGGCTTCGGAGCGAGCCGTTCCGGCGCAGCCAACATGGTGGTGTACAACGACCACCTGTACATCGGCGGCTATAACGATCCGATGAACGCTCTGGAGAAGGCCATGCAGATGAACTTCTCCGACCTGTATAAGGATCTGGAAAGCCCAGTCAACCTGTGGCGCATGGATGTTGACAAAGATAACAACGAGAGCTTCGAAATGCTTGCAGGTGACGCCAACAACAAGTACTTCGGCAACCCCAAGGGCACCATTGACGGCAAGACTATGCTTTCGGGCTTGGGTGACAGCGACGAGCAGAGCCGCCACCTGAATCAGTACGTGTGGCGCATGCAGTCCTATAGCGGCAAGCTGTACGTCGGCACCTTCGACATCAGCGACCTCGCCTACCCGGCAACCCAGTTCGCCAACGGCGACATTCTGAAGCGCACTCCGGAAGAGTGGAAGAAGCAGATCGAATACCTCAAGATCTTCTTCGACTCTCTGAAGAAGAATGACCAGAACAGCACTTCCGGCACCACCGATACGGACTCTCAGGAAGCCACCAAGCCTTCCGAGTCCGACTCTCAGGAAGCCACCAAGCCGAGCGACGATGACGACATCATGCTGCTGAGCGAAGGTGACGAAACGTCCGAAAACGATCAGGCCGCACAGGCAGTTGAAGAAGCCGGTAAGACCGACGAAGTGGCTGCTGACGTGGCCACCATGCAGCAGCTGCTGGAAGACATGGGCGCCGACCTTAGCTCCAAGCAGACTGACGTAGTCTCCCCTGACGGCATTGCCCCACAGTCTGCCGAAACCTACACACTCGATGATCGTTACCAGTTCCTCGCATCTCTGCAGCACCTGCTCGACCTGTATAACAAGAACAAGCAGTATCTGCCGGATTCCATCACCAATGAGTTCGACAAGTGGCTTACCGAAGAGAATCTGGAGAACTTCACCGACTTCGTGGGCGTGCTCAGCTACCTGCATTACTCCAACGATGAAACTCGTGGCTTCGACCTGATCGTTTCCTCCGATGGCACGAACTTCCAGACCATCAGCCGTAACGGTTTCGGAGACAACAACAACCACGGTCTACGCGTGTTCGCCGTTACCGATTCCGGTCTGGCAATTGGCACCGCAAACCCGTACCATGGCACTCAGGTATGGCTGCTGAACGATGGTGAAATCAAGAATGCTGAGCTGACGAATGGCGATGCATTCGACTACGACAAGTATGATAGCGACAAGAAGAGCGCCAACGCCAACGGTCTGACCGTTGCCATCAACCCCAATGGCAATACCGTGGAAGACGTGCAGTACGATTACCAGTCACTGACCGCCGGCACGGATTACACCGTGGCCGATGACGGTTCCATCGTATTGAGCAGCGCATTCCTAAATGGTCGCGAGACCGGCAGCACCGGTTCCGTGGTGGTGTTCTACAACCAAGGTGCACGCGTGCGCTTCACCGTAGCTATCAAGGACGGTACGCCGAACGCACCGAAGAAAGATGATGACAAGCAGAATACGAGGCCTGCCGCACACAAGAAGGCAAACACTGCCAACACCGGTTCCAACGTAATCGGCGTTGTTGTGGTGGTCGCTGTTCTGGTTGTTGCAGCAGGAGCATTGTTCGCGTTCAAGCGCAAGCGTTCCTGAATTGCCAGAGCATGTTCTTAGGATTCATTCCTAAGCTCGCCGCATATAAAAACCCACATGGTTCCGGCACGCCGGAACCATGTGGGTTTTTATTTGGCAGGAATCGCCTATCTCACGTCATGCCAAACTGCTATCACAAGCTGATTTCAATGTACGATATGCAATCATGTGGAAGTTCCGATACGGAAACCATTGAAAATGGCACGCAATCCTACAAATAACAGATTCACGGCAAGCCACAGCAATGCCATACGCAGCGCGGAAGAAGCCTGCATCGCATCGCATATCCAACCAATCGTAACAAGACAGGGCACATATATTGCAGCCGTCGCCGCACACGTCAATGCAAGATACCGGTAATCCCCTGCCCCAATCAGAATGCCATCAACAGCCCACATCCAACCAGCCAACGGCAATGTCACGCCAACAACCATCATGCCGACGGTGAGCAAATGCTGAATCTCAGTAGACTGCGAAAACAGCGGGGACGCACACCATCCGGCAATCATCAAACCAATACCGATTACCGTTCCTCCGCATAATCCTGCCTTGCCAGCGATTCTCGTCAAACGCATGGCCTCGTCCTCTTTGCGGGCACCAATCTGTGCGGCAACCAACGTCTGACCGGCAATACCAATGGCATCAAGCATGTTCAGCACAAAATTCCAACTGGAATTCACCACCTGATATGCAGCCAACACTTCCACACCCATATGCGTGGCCAGCACCACATTCGCCACCAGGCATGCACGCAACGCAAGCGTACGCAAAAACAACACCGCACCATCGCCAGCACTGTTCAACACTCCTGACAAACGCGGCTGCAAACGGGCACCTTCCGCACGAGTCCACAACACCGAAGGAACAATAAGCGCCACTGCCATGAACCATTGCGAAATCAGCGTGGCCACTCCAGAACCAAACACACCCCAACCGAATCCGAGAATAAACAGCAGGTCCAGCAACGTATTGAGCATCGCACCCACCATAGCAGCTATCAACGTGATGCGAACCTTCTGCAGTCCGCGGAAAATACCGTTGGCCGCATACACCAGCAACATGCCGGGAATGCCGAACACCACTGCGCGAACATAGTCAACCGCGTTATGCAGTACACTCCCCTGGGCTCCCATGGCCGTGCACAACGGGCGTGCAATAACGAACAGCGCCACAGATACCACCACGCCAATGATTCCAGCCAACCACAGGCCATCAATGCCTGCTTCCAAACCTTCACCCCGTTTGCCGGCACCCAAAAGACGTCCCACCTGCGTTGTGGTGCTATACGCAAGGAACACACATAGTCCCACAACAGTGAGCACAATGGTTGACCCGACCGACAGACCGGCGAGCGCCTGCCCGCCAATATGTCCGACGATGGCGGTGTCGATGAGCACGAATGCTGGTTCGGCGATAAGTTGTCCGAACGTTGGTATGGCCAGTGTGAGAATGGTGCTGATGGTGGTGTATGATGCGTTGTTTGCGGTATCTGTTTCGTGAGTATTCTGCGAAGTTGATGTGGTCATAATCGTAAGCGTCTGGCGTGTTGGGAACTGTATGTGCAGTGTAAGGTCACGTGTTTCACCATCGCCGTTGATTGCTCAGATTTTGACTATGCCTGTTTTGCGCTATTGAGAATGTCGTTGAAGGTTTTCGCTGATTGTCCGCATAAAGGTAGAGGGGCGGATAATTTCCGAACCGCTCATGAAGCATAGTCCAAGCTCCTTGCGATACCCATTCAAGTCCATCCAACCCCTGGGGATTCCCGAATCCGCCTTCACAGTAGTACTTCATGTAACCGTCGAGCTTAGTCACGAACACGTCGATGGGCTGCCGCCCGGTCTCAAGCCCATGAGACACTTGGAGCCATGACTACCATCATCATGCGCACCTCCGAAGGTGACATGCGCATGATGCTTCTTCTCTGGGATGCGACGTCAGGAAACAAATCGCTGAGAATCGTTGAGATTCCAATCAAAACCGCTCCAAGAACATTGAACAATCCCGATTTTCCCGAAAAATAGACTCCCCGAGGCCGCAGGGTGGCACCTTATCCAAGAATCTCCGGCATAAACAATTATTCTTTCTTCTAATGGTTTCCAGGAAACAGAGAAAGACAAAACGACCGATGGCCAATGGAGACAGGAAAAGACGGAAATGGGGATGCGTCGTCGCCTGCAAGGACGCGGACGGAAGCATCGTCTCATGGCAGGCCCGGTACCAGAGTCCCGTCAATCCCAGGCAAAGAATCTACCGCCGATTCGGCGTGGAATTCCAGACCGAGGCGTACCGCTGGCTTGACGAGGAGCACGCGCTCGTCATCGACCATAAAAAAGGAATCCGCAAGTGGACGCACCCGTCGGCAAGGACGATGCACGGCAAGGTCCTGTTCTCCTCATACGCGACGAGGTACGTCGCCGACCTGCGGAAGAGGGACGGGTCGGAGCTGAGCGGCAGAAGCAAGCGGATCCAGAAGGCGGCGCTGGACAAGCTGCTCCCCTGGTTCGGCGGGACGCCCATGCGCGACATCACGGAGGAATTCGTCAACGAATGGTACGCGAAGGCGTGCGACGAGGTGCGTCCCTCCGCGCTTGAGCACGCGGTCTGGCTGCTCAAGCGCGTGATGAGGGCCGCGACCGAACGGCAGGCGGACGGAGGCCCGCCGCTGTTGTCCTCGAATCCATGCAATCTCGTCACGAGGAAGAGACCGTCCAAAAGACGCGAGCAGGCGCCGATGACCAAACAGGAGATCGACACGCTGGTCGAGGGCTTCCCGGAATACTACCGCCTGTCGATCCATCTCGCGCTGCTGGTGGGAGGGCTGCGCATCGGAGAGGTCTGCGGACTGCAACTCAGGGACATCGACCTCGAACACAGGCTCCTCTACGTGCGGCATTCCGTGACGCAGGGTCCGGACGACCTGGGCGAATACCGGCTCGACGAGACGAAGACCCCGGAAAGCCGGCGCGTCGTGCCCATCCCCGCCCCGGTCTGCCGTCTCATCAGGGAACACATCGACAGGTTCTGCCCCGACAGGGATCCCGACACGATGCTCTTCCACGCGGTCAGGCACCCGGAACGGGTACTGAACCCGACGACGATCCAACGGCAGTTCCGCACCGCGAGGAAAAGAATCAACCGCGAGGACGTGACGTTCCACTCCCTGCGCGCGACGCACGCGACGATGTTCATGATCCAGGGCGGCACCCTGCGCGAGACCATGGACGAGCTCGGCCATGTGGACGTCGACGTGGCCGTCCGATGCTACCAACGCGTAGTGCCGAAACACAGGCGTGACGTCGCCGAACGACTGGCGCTCGAATACCTCCCAGCCGAGGAGCCGGCCGGCATCAAGGCGCAGATAGCCCAGAAGGAAGAGGAGATCGACCAGCTGCGGCAGACCGTCGCCGGGCTCCGGAGAAGACTGGAAGAGCTGGAGGCCGGCGGAAGCGGACAGAGCCAGCCCGGATAAACATACAAAAAACGAAAAACCGAAATATTGAAAAACCAAAACCGGTACAGACCGGAACACCGGAACCAACGAACCATGCCACAGGAATCCCATTTAAGCGTTGCGGCGCATATAACCACAACGCTTAAACGTGTGAAACACCCACGGTCGAAGCGCAAGGCAATGCTTTCAACCGACTGGATACCGCAATACCGGAACCGGTAAATACCGAAAAACCGAGATAACGAAACCGGTTTTTCAGTCCCCGGAATCCGTCACCGTACGCCCCTTGCCGAAGAGATGGTCGAACAGCTTCTCCCCGGCCTCCTCCCGGTCGTACACGCCGCTCTCGTACATGTCCAGGATGAAATCGGTCCTGGCGAACCTCGCCCTCATATCATCGGGAAGCGGCAGCGCGTCGCCGGCTGCCACGCTCATGGTTACGTCATGGAACCGCACATCGCTCACACCAGCCGCCTCGACACCGGCCGAATCCAGCAGAGGTACCCACCTGTCGTCGTCACCCCGCGGATCCGGGCCGGCAATACGAGCCCACACGCTCCCGTCGTCCATGGTCCGGGCCTCGCCCGACTCGGGCTCGCCATAATGGTTGAAGTTCACCCATCTGACTGCGCCCATGTAACCTGCGCGTCCGTCATCCATTTGATTAAGCATAATTAAACTTAATCCTCAAGGAGCGATTTGACGAATTGATCCAGCATTTCTTCCTCCTCAAGTGTTGGAGGTTTTCTCGTCGCACTAAAACGTTTAGCCATGTTGGACATCGCCACCATAGTTTCATCCTCTGCGTCAAAACTAGGAATGTCTAGATAGTCAACGACGCTCGTGCCCAAACTGAGCGCAGAAGAATATGCATTGATAGCATCCGCCACCACTCGCGAATTAAGAAACGCCGTAAGATAGGCTGCCTCTTCTTCGGTCTGAAGCGGGACAAAATACACTTTGTGATCCGGAATGACCATTTTCGTCGTGTCACAGAATTTACTGGAGCCAACATATGCCGCTACAAATCCGGCACCGGACATTTCCTTCCAAACAACTTTATATGGAGCAAAGGTGTAATTGCCTGTAGACCAGATGGACCAAAACGGTTTCCCTTGTTGAAAACGCCGATAGCTTGACCTTTGTTCAAGGATATCGCGGAACCCGCTAAGGAATTTAAAAGTACGCGGCTTTGTTATAGGCAAATCTTCATCACCAAACATTCCTCGTTGCGGGACAATTACACATTGATTTTCTTGTGAGGCAGCCCTGAATCTGTGCACATCACGCCCTCTGAGGAGAGGAAAGATGTCGTCACGTTCCACGATAGCGCTTCGAGCAGCAACATCACGCCTTCGGCCATTGCGAGGGTCATTATTGATTTTTACGAGCTTATTATCCGCCACCGGAGACACGTTCACAAAGAATATGCCATTCACATCAGTGGTGACACCTTTTCGAGCCTGATAAACAGATTCACTTGATGCATTGAACAGCTTCGGCCACACTTTTAGTTCTTGCTCTGTGCCCACAAGCCATGGACCTGCATCAGTTCCCGGAACCGGAATTGCGCGTAAATCCTCATAAGATGAAGTTTTACCGGATTGTTCTCCGCTAACTTTTGATTTCAAGTACCTACGGTATTCGACTGGATATTCCGTTGCTTTCCCATTACGGCGAATCAACAGCAACGTGGGCCAATTGGCAACGCCCTCAAATGGACGCAATGGTCCATAATCTTCTACAACTGCCACGGTCATAGGTTCGTCGCCGGCCTGGGTTCGCAGCTTCCAACGCCTGAACCCCTGGCTAGACTCGTTCTTGAACACGGTGCCTGTAATAAGGAATGCCAGACTACCGCCAATCGCCACAAATCGTTCCAGCGAATGATAAGTGACAACCGTAGATATGTCGGATTGTATGCCACCGACCCACGAGTCCTCACTGAAGATATCCATTCGATCACAAATCGGCTTGATAAATTCAGCATATGGACGGGGAAGATTGCTCCACTTAACCCAAGGTGGATTCCCTGCGACTAAATCCACATCTTTTACACAGCCTGCTTCAATACGATCAAACAGTATCAAACACCAGATGCCATTCCAGTGGTTACGATGCAAGTCAACCAAGTCAGTAATGGTTTGTTCAAAGATATCAGAACTTTGCTTACTTAGATTAAGCACGGCAGATGAAAAGTTGCGCAGGGAACTGAGAATTCTCTTCGGTTCTAAATCAGAATCAATGCAGAGTCTCAACTGATCCATTATCGAGAAGAAATCAGATGAAACTGCAAGTTCTTCAGGGATGGAGAAGCTACGCTCTCCTTTCTCAGTCAAGATTGAATGCCTAAAGACGCCATCTGTCGGATCCGCTGTATTAATGGCATCGGCCAAAAAAACCGGAAGCAAAACGGGGTCGTCTTGGTCAAATCGTTCTGAAAGAAATACGACAATAGACGCCTTTGCAGTGAGAACCGCCAAAGGATTGAGATCAAAACCATATAATCCTGCAAGCAATTCTCTGGCTGTAGTTTCCTCGGAAGCTGTCTCAAGGCGACGACGAAGACCTTCCAAAATGAAAGTCCCACTACCGCAGGTGGGATCCAGCAATGACTGGCTCGGAGTCCACCCCGCAGTGTCTATCACATGAGCTGCTAGCCAGTCGGGCGTATAATATTCGCCTAAAGCGTGTCGCATCGGCGCGGGAGTAAACCCCATGTAGAGACCTTTGAATAGATCCCGGACAGATTTAGGATTTTTCCGGGTTACATCAAAGTCGATAGTACGTAAGCGTTCCAACAGCATTCCCAAAGGATGAGTCAAATCATCAGTGATGTCATCACCCAGATACCACGAGAAGAAATCAGTACCGAGCATATTCTCAATGCCGTACATACGGAAGTAGTCGCCCTCTTCGACGTTCTTAAGGAATGACTTGGGAGAAGGTGACGGGTTCAAAACCGCTTCCGATTGCGCTGCAAGAGAATAGACGGCACAAACCTTTGCTACAAGAGCAATATATGTACTCAATGCGAAAACATATGCTTGAGGATCAGCCTTATAGTCAACTCCATGCCTCCGACTTGACTCTTCGAGATAGCGGGCGAGCCTTTCAGTTTCAGTTCCGTCTACTTGTCCGAAAAGTCGAACCCATTCCGTGTAAATCAATTTTGTTCGAGATGCCTTGCCGGAGCATTTTGCCTGAACAATGGCATTAAACAGGGAAGGAAGCAGTTCCCGCCCTACTTCCGTATCAGGGCCGATGAATTGCTTGAGCAACAACGGACTCACTAAAGGCCGCCCACCATCGGCTATATAATTCAGAAGACGATCTAGACATAATTCATCAAAAGGACGAGCAGATTCCCAGACGAAATCTTCCAGAGAGAAGCGACCGAAGGCAATAGTTTCTCCGTCCCATGCGATAAGAGAATACTCTTCAATGGAACGACCTTCTTCGAAAGCAAGCAACTCTGTATATTCCTCGGCCTGCGCACGAGCATGCCTAAGCTGAGCATTCTCGGTTCCATGAAAAGAACGCGGAGGTTCATATTCGATAATGGTAGAACCATGAACCGCGTCTATTCTTCTTTTACCTGAATTGAAACTATGCTCATAAGTGTAGGAATTCCAGAATATTCCTTGTCCTTCGCAAAGTCTTTTCAGAATTTCCTCGCAGCCAATTTTTAACTGCTCTTCATTCATAGACGCACGAGTCACTTCAAGAATTTCGCTGAGATATTTGGATTTCTCTTCCCTTGTCAGTTCACTCATGCATATTCTCCTTGTTCCCGTTTATCTTGCCTTAAACGTCAGCCCTTGGTTCTTAACAACCGTTTTTAAAATATCACAGCGCAAAAATGAAGTACGATGAGCGTTGGCCTACACACCTAGACATCATTGATGTTCCGTCAGAGTCCATTATTCCAGCCGCGTTCTATTTTCGAACGCTGTGGCCACCTCTTTCGATACCGGCATGCACATCGTCACCCTGCCGGTTTCCCGCGCGGTCGCTCGTCTCATGGCCCGGCGTTCGGCCCTGGTGGGCCGTTCGAGAATCCACTCGGCGAACGCGCGGATAATGACGGAGGCGACGATCACGCCGATGGAGCCCCAGAAGCACGGGACGAAGTCCGGCTTTGCATGGTCGGTCCAGAACCAGGCGACCAGCGCCAGGATCAGCGCCAGGCCGGCGGCCAGGGCAGTGAGCTTGTGGAACACCAGGGCAATCGTGCGGATGGGATGCGTGACCAGCCCCACCGCCAGCGCGACGACGACGAGCAGTGCGACGAAGCCGGCGACGATGACGGCGACGCCCAGGTATATCGCGAGCATATAGAGTCCGAACATGATCGGCCTTCCTTCTCTCTTTTTCCTATTCCATTGTTTTTTCGGGCAGGTAGGTGTAGGTGACGGCCACGCCCTCCGCCTCGAGCAGCGCGGCGGCCTCGCGCACGGCGGCGGCGCGGCGCTTCACGGACTCATCGGCCCGGACCCAGTCGGGCAGTCCCTCGGGCAGGTCGGAGACGCGGGAGAACGAGAGCACGGCCCTTTTCTCCCCCCTGTGCCGTTCCACGATAGCCGCGACGGCGCGCCTGTGTTCGGCGAGATAGTGTTCGAGCATCTCCCTCATCCTCTCCGAGGGTTGGATCCGGTATTTCTCCGACTCGTATTTCTTGACCATGTCCACGGTGAGGTTGGCGAGCACGGCCGCGTCGTGCTGGGTCATGCCGATGCGTTCGCGCGTCGCGCGCATCCACGCCTTGGCCTCGCTCCAATCCTCTTCCGCCATGGTTCCTCCTGGATATAAGAAAGCCGGATCCGCCTGCGCGAACCTCGATTATACTTTTAGTATAATCGAGGTTTTCCACAGGGCGAACCCGGCGTTTCCCGGAGCACGGTCGAAGCCGTGTCCCGTTTCGTCACTCGGCCGATGCCGATGGATTATCGTCGGCCGTGGCCTTGCGCTGCTGGTCGAGCATCTGCTGCTGGATCAGGACGCTGTTGGTCTGGGCCGTGTACTGCTTCTGCGCCATGTCCATGCTTTCCTTGTGGCGCTGGCCTTCAACGTCGGCGAAGACAAGCCGCTGGATTTTCTGCGCGAGCTGCATGAGCTTGTCCTTTTCGAGGATGGACACCTTGACGCTGTTCCTGCCGCCGGCCTGGTTGACGAAGTCGAGCTGGGCGCTCATCGTGTTCGCCAGGTTCGCGGCCGCGAGCAGGAGGAACAGGATTCCAAGCGCGGCGCTGTCCGACAGGCATGCGAGGCCCGCGATGAGGAACACGACGCCCCAGACGAAGCTACCGAGATTGAACTTCGTGTTCGTGTCCACGGACGCGATGTTGCGCAGCGGGATCGTCTGCGTGTTCGAGCCGAGCGGGATCACGCCCAGCAGGGTGTTCGGGCTCTTGTACATCACGCGCATGTTGCTCGCGGCGACGCTGGTCTTGAGCCAGAAGAGGACCACGGACGGGCTGAACCGGTCGCCGGTGACGTCGGTCTCCCCCGTCGCGTAGGTGAATTCGGTCATGGTCTGCTGTGTCTCCGTCATTTCTTTTTCCTTTCCTTGTTGTTATTGCCGAAGTCGAAGGCGATGCCCTTGTCCTTGTCGATGAGGAGCGCGGCGTCGAACGTACTGCCCTTCCTTGAGGTGAAGCCCTTGAGGCTGACCTTCCGGCCGTCGAGCAGCCTGCGCATGGTCATGTCGGTGATGGTCTTGCCGGCGATGGTCGTCCAGGCGCGCCAGCCGCATCCCTCCGTGGTATTCCATGTGCCGTCGGGTTGCTTCTCTCGCCGGTTGGTGGAGCATTGGAACACCTTGCCCGTTTTGACGACGGGCTTGCCGCAGCGTGGGCAGTCTCCGAACGATTCCGTGTTCCTTTTCGTCTGCACGTGGTCCTGACGGACGGCGGTCTGCGCGTCGGCCGGGATGCGGGCGGCGAGGTCGCGGAACTCCGTTTCGACCTGCGAGGCGTCCGCTTGGCCGTGTTCGACCTCCGAGAGGCGTCGTTCCATGCCTGCGGTCAGTGCCACGTCCTTGAGCTTCGGGGCGACCACGTCGATCAGGGACCGGCCCTGTTCGGTGGAGCGGAGCTGCTTGCCCTTGCGTTCCACGTATCCGGTGCGGATCAGCTTCTCGATCACGTCGGCGCGTGTGGCCGGCGTGCCGATGCCTCCAGAATGGGATTCGTCGTCGTCCAGGGCGGCCTTGAGGTCCTTGTCCTCCACGCGGCGGCTGGCGTGCTCCATCGCGGCGAGCAGCGTCGCCTCGGCGAACGGCTTCGGAGGCTTCGTCTTTCCCTCGGACAGAGTCGCCCCGCCATGTGGAACGGGGGCGATTGAGACTCCGGCGGCGAGGTTGGCGGGGATGATGTTGCCCGCGGTCTCGTCCTCCTCGCCCTGGTCCTCCTGCGGGGCGGCATGCTCGACGGCGCGCCAACCAAGAGCGACGGGTTGGTCGGAACGGCTGGTGAAACGGCATTCGCCTTCGGACAGGAGGCGGCCTTCGTCCGGATGCTTCTCGCACCAATGCGGGTCGATGTTCGCGACGACGTTCGTCACGTCGTGCACGTAGTCGTCGCCCACGGCTTCCCACATGCGGCGCGCCACGCGGACGAGCACGAGGCGTTCGTCGTCGCCGAGTTCGTCGAGCGCCGCCTTGTCGGCCTGCATGGTGGGAAGGATGGCGGTGTGGCCGGCGACCTTCGCGTCGTTCACGGTCAGTCCGAGTCGCGGCCGTTCCGGTTTCGCGGACGGTTCGATGAAGCCGGCGACGAGCCGGTCGCCTTCGGCCAGGCCGCGTAGCGTATCCAGGTCGTCGTGGGTGATGTATTGCGAGTCGGTGCGAGGATACGTGGTCAGGCGCTTCTCGTAGAGCGATTGGAGCGCCGTGAGGGTGCGCGCGGCGGTCAGGCCGTGCAGTCTGCTCATGTCCTTCTGCAATCCGGTAAGGTCGTACAGGTGCGGCGGCGCGTCGTGCTGCTGCTGGCGTTCGGCCTTGAAGATCGAGAAGGCGAAGTCGTCCGAGTTGACGATTCGCAGCAGGGTCTCGGCGTCCTCCCGCTTGTCCAGGCGTTCGCCGGCCAGTTTCCATCCGCCCATCGGTGCGACGACTTTCCAGTATGGTCGGGCCACGTGGCCGGCGATGTCCCGGTCGCGGTCAACGATCATGGCGAGCGTGGGCGTCTGCACGCGGCCGACGGTGAACCTCGCGTTGTAGACGAGGCTGTATGCGCGTGAGGCGTTCATGCCGATGAGCCAGTCGGCCTGCGCGCGGATCATCGCCGCGTCGGCGAGTCCCTGGTAGTCCGTCTCGTCCCTCATGGATTCGAGGGCGGCTCGGATCGCGTCCTCCTCCAGGCTCGCGACCCACAGGCGTCGCATCGGCTTGGAGACCCCGGCATGCGCGACGATCCTGCGGAAGATGGCCTCGCCCTCGCGGTCGGGGTCGCACGCGTTGACCAATGAGTCGGTGTCGTCGCGGCGCATCAGTCCCGCGACGATCTTGTACTGCCGGTCCGCGCCCTTCTCCCGGCTGACCTTCCATTGCCAGTCGGGCGTCGGGTCGATGGGCAGCGTGTCCAGGCTCCACCTGCCCCAGTCGTGGCCCTGGTATTCGTCGGGCGCGGCCAGGTCGACGAGGTGGCCCTGCGCCCAGGTGACCAGGTCGTCGCCGACCTGGATGTAGCCGTCGTGTTTTTCCGCATGCCCGCCGAGTGCCTGGGCGATGGCCTGGCCGACCGAATGCTTCTCGGCGATGATCAATCGCATTACGCATCACATCCGATCATCAGTAGTTGCCGGACGCCCACGTGGGTCGTCCGGCATCCGACGTGTCCGGTTCGGCGGCGTCCTGCGGGGCGGTCTCGTCGTCCGTCGTCTGGATGTCGGATCCGGTCGTCTCCGGATCCGATTCGGCGACGGTCTCCGGTTCGGAGGGTGGGGTCTTTCTTCCGCCCGGCGCGGCGACGAGCTCGCCCTTCGCGTCGAACGCGATGTTCTTCTCCGTTCCGGTCATCGCCAGCTTGTCCGCGATCATCGTCCGGCTCATGCCGGGGAACGCCTCCTCGAATTGCCTCGCCGCGTCGCGCAGCGCCTGCGCGCTCTTGCGGAAATTGTCGAGGCGGCCGTCGAACTTCTTCGCCGCCGCCTCCTTGCGCTTGAACGACTCGCGTTCGTCGCGCAGGAAGTCGTCCACGTAATCGGATGCCATGTCCGTGTTCCTTTCCAGTCTTTTTCATCCCGGTTTTAATCCGGCTGGAACCATGTTCACGCGATCGGACGTGCGCCGGTTTGGACAGTCGGGCTCCGCCAGGATCACACGCGTGTGATCCTGGCTTCGCCGGAAACAGAGCGCGGCCCCGGTGGCCGCGCGCGATCATCGCCGACCCTTCCGGGATTTCCAGGCGTCGACGCCTGGAAGGGAACGGTCGGCCGGCCATGGTTCATCATCGCAGCCCCGCGCCCGCGTCTTCGGACCTGCGTGTTCCGTGCTCCGCTCCGGGAGGGCTTCGCCCGATTATCCCGAAGCGAGCACGGCCCACGCGTCCTCCACCGCGCGGCGGGACCGCGAGGCTGCCCCATGTCCGGCGAAAGGGAAACAGGAATGCCGGCGGGACACTAAGGAGTGGGACCATGCAGATGGAACCGATGGAATTGCAGCACGTCGTCTTCGAGACCGACGAGGGGCGCGTCGACGCGATGTGGAGCGACGTGCGTCTCCACGAGCACGACATCACCGACGGATGGCACTGCTACGCCGTCAGGGGCGGTGACGGCGGATGGCCGCCATGCAGCATCGAGAAGAGCGTATGGGTCAACCACGCGGGCGACATCGTAACGCCCGACGACATCGACCCGCTGCTCGAAAGGAGCGGCTGGATGCTCGTCATCAGGGACTGGTGGTTCACCGACGAACCGTTCGGGCACGCGGAATGAAAGGAGACCCGACCATGAAGGAGCAGAACGTGGCCTTGGAATGGTTCCGGGCCAAACACGACGAGCTCGCCGGGACGGCGCGGGCCAACCTCGCCGCGCACGACTTGGAAACCGGACGGGAGGCCTACCATCTGGACAGCATCTACTATGCGACCGCCGAACAGATGGAGGCCATATGCCCGACGGGCATCGACTTCGACCGGTACGCGACTCTGGCGAACGGCAGCGTCGGATACGACGAGGCCGACGCGCATTGGGACGACGCGGCATGGTGGGATGAACGGGCCCGGACCATGTGGGACGAGGTCGACGACATCCCCGACGACGGCCTCTACTGGACAAGTGTCGAGGGCTAAACGTCATCGCCGTTCCCCGACCGAGTGACGGACCGGGACCGATGCCGCCCGCGTCATGCGGGCGGCGCCTCCGGCGGGCCCCGGGCGGCGGCC
>SKEX01000684.1_pt1 | contig 17936 bp, 10 predicted proteins | sample 4841451 | NCBI WGS metagenome assembly SKEX01 (sample SAMN11008798, study PRJNA524170) | human gut metagenome | isolation source: fecal sample from pouch patient p38, | place: Israel: Tel-Aviv | reverse complement strand
ACGATATCGCCGGTGATTGGAAAGAGGAATTGGAAAAGAAAGGCTACGAGGTAAGCGTATTTATGGAAGGTCTGGGACAGAATCCGGATATCCAGAAGATCTTCATCGAACATGCCCGTTTCATGGCTAAACATAAGATGATCGATATCGTTGATAAGAAGAAAGCTTATGCGGTAGAGAAGGACTAAAAAAGTTCACTACACAATGTTTTTTATTCCTTTCGGAAGAAAAAGTAATTCCTTCCGAAAGAAACTAAATTTTCATTCGAAGGAAAATGGAATTTCTTTCGAAAGGGATTTCACATGCATACAATAAACAGTTATAATGCTAAATATATGAAAAGAGTTTTGACAATCTTACCGTTGACAGCCTTATGTCTCAGTACGATGCAGGCACAACACAAGAATGAGTACACGAATTTCGCCGATACGACATTCAATATTCAAGAAGTTGTAGCGACCGCCGCACGCAAGCCACGTCCACAAATCACGAAGTTGGACGTACCTATGAAATATCTTCCTATTTCAATTAATAGCATTACGGCGAGTAGTTTGGAGTTGCGAGGTATCCGTAATATCCAAGATGCGGTACGCTTTATGCCGGGCGTGCGATTCCAGACATCTTATGGCGCATTTCAACAATTGTCGATCCGTGGTTTCGATCATTCTATCATGATGATAGACGGTATCCGCGATGAACGTTCGGCAATAAACAACTCTTATCCCGTACCCGATCTATCCTGTATCGAGTCTATTGAATTATTAAAGGGACCGGCTTCTGTACTTTACGGACATTCAGCCGTAGGTGGAACCTTGAATATCGTTCGTAAATCCCCGTCAGAGAAACAGAGCGTTAACGCCCGATTGGCCTATGGTAGTTACGAGAATAAAGAGGCGACGCTTGGCATGGGCGGTAAATTGGTCGGTCCGGTCAATTATTACGCCAATGTCAACTTTTCCGATCAAGAGGGCTGGCGTGATAATGGCACCCGTCGCTTTTCCGGTTATCTGGCATTGCAAGCTAAAATGACGGAACGTGACCTATTAGATGTTCGTGGAGGTTTTAACCGCGACTTCTATGGAACGGAGATTGGTCTTCCCGATTTAATGGCAAATGATGTATATAATGTGCAAACAGGACAGTTATATCTCCATAAAAATGATATGCTACCGGGACTTGACCGTGAGGCTCGCTACAATAACGAGTCCGACTTTATGAAGAATCACGCTTGGAACATATCAACGCAGTACACACATACTTTTTGGAACGGTGCGAAACTAACAGATCGCCTTTCTTACAATAACGACGATATCAACTATTTTGGGACGGAAGCCCTCGACTATCTCGAAAGTGATGATCCGATCTATGATCATTATTATATGAAAAATGGCCAGAAAAAATATATCTGTTTGGACAGTGTATATCTTTCTTTCCCGCTTCGCTTCTCCCATATAGCCAAGACGGTAGCCAATACGCTCGAGCTAAGCGGTAAATTCAGGACGGGTGAGATAAAGCATACGTATATGGGAGGTTACTCTTTCGTCGCCTTGAATCGTACCAGCTATTCGGGCTATAATTTAGGAGATGATGTTCAGGGTCCCGGCCTTTATTCGCATGTATCCGTTTATGATCCGCATAGCATGGGATATATGACCAGTAAATTCTCGAAAGCAACGGTTACGCATCATTATTCCAACAGCCTTTATCTTCAAGATATGGTTGAGTTCAACGAGCAATGGAAGGTATTAGCCGCTCTACGTTACGACTTTTTCCGTTATATGTCCGCCAGCGCTACAACTCCTACCGGACGACGTGAGTATGAGGAGCATTCAAGCTTCAATATGATAAAGAATAAGGCGTTGACCTATCGTTTCGGAGCGGTCTATCTGCCCCATCCGAATACATCCATTTATGCGTCTTTCGCCTCTTTCTTCAAGCCGATCCGTACGTTCTATCAAGATAACGTCATTTATGTAGGAGGTGATGAATCGTTTCGAGCCTGCTCGCAATGAGGAAGTATTTAAGCCGGAGAAAGGATACCAAGCCGAGGTGGGTCTTAAATATCAATTGAACAATATATTAAGCGCCAATGCCAGCTTGTTCTATATCCGGAAGATGAACAGTACGGCTACGTTGACCAACAACTATCAAGTGGAGGTAAACGGCGAGACTACCACGAAGAGCGTAATCGGACAGGTGGGTGTACAAGATTCCAAGGGTTTTGATTTTGATGTCACTCTTTCTCCGGTAAGCACCTTAGCGCTGACGATCGGTTATGGATTGAACGACTCCAAGATCCGGGAGATGAAAGAAATAAAGGATCCGGAATTGATCGAGGCTATCTATGGCAATAACCCGGATGAGACAAAGCAACAATTGAATAGCCAAGAAGGAAACTGGCAGAGCAACGTACCGAACCAGACTTTCTACGCATACGGCAGTTATACCATCCCTCGGGGTGTCTTGAAGAATCTGGAATTTCACTTGAGTAGCAGTTATACCGGTAAAGTATACCGTAATACATCTAACAACTCTTGGTTCGATCCGTATTGGGTAACCGATTTCGGTATGTCTTATTTGTTGAACAACAATATTCACCTTACATTCAACTTGAATAACTTGTTTGACAACAATTATTATAACCAAGCGCTCGGACAACAGATGGTGCCAAGCATGCCTCGTAATTTCCAAGTGGCTATCTCCTATACATTATAATATATAGAACATACGCTCATGAATCTATTGACAAAGATCATGCAATTTATACACAGGATACTGGGCACGGCGCTCAGTATCCTGTTCCTCGTTTGGTTCCTATCGGGATTGGTAATGATCTACCATACGTTCCCGCGAGCGGACCGGGCCGATAAACGGGCGAAGATGGATATTCTCTCTCCGGAGAATCTTCCTTCGTTAGACCAGATAGAGAAACGTTTACCGCAGAACGAGCGGATAAGCCATGTTACCTTAAACAGCTATTTGGGACAAACTGTTTTTCATCTCCGGACGGAGAAAGGGAGCTATGATATTCCTGCCGACTCGACGGAAAGATTACCCGTAATCGACTGGAATCATATCCAACGTGTGGCATCACTATGGAATACCTCTTCCATAGCGAAGGTAGATTCCTTGTACACCTTGGACCAATGGATTCCATTCGGTCGTTTAAAAGAGGAATTTCCGATCTATAAATTCCATTTCGCCGATCCGGAACGACATGAATTATACATATCCTCTAAATCCGGGGAGGTTTTGCAATATACGGATAAAAACAGTCGTTTCTGGGCTTGGCTCGGGGCGATCCCTCATTGGGTCTATTTCACTTCCTTGCGGCAAGACGCTGAATTATGGATAAAGGTAGTTGTCTGGTTATCCGGAATCGGGTGCGTTATGTGTATCGCCGGGATCTATTTAGGAATACGGGATTTCCGGTTAGCGAGGAGACGTCATTTGATTTCCCCTTATAAGAAGTTCTGGTATAAATGGCATCATATTCTTGGGGTGTTATTCGGTTTATTCGTCCTCACCTTCTGCTTTAGTGGTATGATGTCTTTGGCTCGTGTACAGGATTGGGGGTTGAAAGCCAAGCTCGATATAAACCCGGTTCAAGAACTGCGGAAGATGGCTCCTTCCCCACTCGATTATCCGTTGGATTACAGGGCGGTCATACAAGCCTATCCCGGCCAGATCCGTCAATTGGAATGGAGTAGTTTTGGTGATATACCCTTTTACATCGTACAAACAGACACGAAGGATATTGTCGTGAACGCAAATAAGAGTGACGGGATATCTTTATTGAACCTGCGACCGGAAGAAATCCGTTCCGTATTGTCTCAGATACATGGTATCGGGACCACGGCTGATATCAAACTGTTGGATGCTTATGATACGTATTATATCTCACGAAAAAGGAATTTAGAACTCCCGGTCTGGAAAGTATCTATTCAAGACGTGGATAATAGTTGTTATTACATTAATCCCCGTAATGGACAATACCGTTATGTAAATACGCCGTCTCGTTGGAACCATTGGATGTATCCGGCATTGCATAGCTTGAATCTGAAATTCTTGGTAGATCATCCGGTCTTATGGAATATCGTGATGTGGGGAACCATGTTGGGAGGCACGTTCGTTTCCTTATCCGGTGTATGGCTTGCGATAAAATATATCAGGCGAAAAGCGAGAAGAAAGAAGTAAAGCCTGTATATTTGTATTATATTTATTGAGAACATTGTATTATAAAATAGATTTGAATGAATAAAGGCAAGATTATAGTCGCCGGAATCGGCCCCGGTAGCGAGGCCGATATAACGCCTGCGGTTTTGGCCGCTATCCAAAGCTCGGATGTCATCATAGGATATAAATATTATTTCCGTTTTATCACCCACTTGCTTCGTGAGGGAACGGAATGTATAGATACAGGTATGAAACGTGAGCAAGCTCGTGCCGAGCAAGCTTTCGCTTATGCGAACGAGGGAAAGACGGTTTGTGTGATCAGTTCCGGTGACGCCGGCATTTATGGTATGACTCCTCTGATTTATGAGATGAAGAAAGAATCCGGAAGCGAGATCGAGATCGAGTCGTATCCGGGCATCAGCGCTTTCCAGAAAGCTGCGTCCTTGCTTGGCGCTCCTATCGGACATGATTTCTGTGTGATTTCCCTCTCTGACTTGATGACTCCTTGGGAACGGATCGAGAAACGGATTCGTGCGGCGGCCATGGCCGATTTTGTTACGGCGATCTATAATCCGAAAAGCGAGGGACGTTATTGGCAACTCTATCGCTTAAAAGAATTGTTTCTGCAAGAACGCAAGCCGGAGACTCCGGTCGGTTATGTACGTCAGGCCGGACGGGAGGAGCAAGAAGTATTCGTCACTACGCTCGCAGATCTGGACCCCGAGCAGATCGATATGTTTACGGTAGTCTTGATCGGAAACTCACAAACATATCTTTCCGGGAATCATATGATCACTCCCCGGGGATATTATGGCGAGATCAAACAAAAGAAAATGGATACGGGTATCGGACAGGACATCATGATCCGTAGTTTCCGTACGATCGAGAAGGAATTGAAAAACCAAAAGATCCCGTTGGATAAGAAATGGGCGTTACTCCATGCCATTCATACGACGGCCGATTTCGATATGGAAAATATCCTTTATGCCGACCCGGATGCAGTCTCTACATTATATAATAAGATCAGCGGCGGGGAAGTTCCTACGATCATCACCGATGTCACGATGGCTGCTTCCGGCATTCGTAAGGGAGCTCTGCAACGTCTGGGTGTCGAAGTGAAATGCTACCTTCAAGACGAGCGGGTCGCTGAGATGGCTTCGAGCAAAGGAATTACCCGTACCCAAGCCGGTATTCGTCGGGCCGTGGAAGAGCATCCGACCGCTCTGTTTGTCTTCGGGAACGCCCCGACCGCCCTTATGGAATTATGCGATTTAATACGTAAAGGTAAAGCCACTCCAGCTGGCATTATCGCGGCTCCGGTAGGTTTCGTACATGTGCAGGAATCCAAACATATGGTGAAACCTTTTATCGGTATACCGAAACTAATCGTGGAAGGTCGTAAAGGAGGTAGTAATTTAGCGGCTACGCTAGTGAATGCCATCCTTTGTTTTAATGACGCAGAACAATTAAAGCCGGGAAGAGACGTATGAACCGATTTTATGTCATAGGGCTGGATGATAATATGCGGCAATACTTTCCGCCGGAGATATTGGAGATAATCTCGTCCCACCGGGTGTTCTCCGGAGGCGTGCGGCATCATGAGATCGTACGTTCGCTCTTGCCCGAGAAAGCGGACTGGATCGATATAAAAGTCCCGTTGGACGAGGTCTTCGATCGCTATCGTTCGTACGACGGTCGGGAAAGTATCGTTGTATTCGCTTCCGGAGATCCTTTGTTTTTCGGATTCGCCGTTACGATTCAAAACCGATTGCCGGATACGCAAATCCGCCTGTACCCGTCATTTAATTCCTTGCAACTCTTGGCACAAAATCTATTGATGCCTTACCACGATATGCGGATCGTCTCCCTTACCGGACGGCCTTGGCACGAGTTCGATCGTGCCTTGATCGAAAGTGCGTCTAAGATAGGCGTGCTCACGGATCGGGAACATACGCCTACGACTATCGCTCGCCGGATGCTGGAATACGGCTATGATAATTATACCATGTTCGTGGGAGAACGGTTAGGAAATACCGAACGGCAGAGCATCCGCCAATTCAGTATACAAGCCGCGGCAATGAATAATTTCGTTCATCCGAATTGCTTGATCCTAAAGAAAGAGCGTGACGGGCATTCCCGTAAATTCGGCCTGCCGGATTCCGCGTTCGAGCATTTGAACGGACGGGAGAAGATGATAACCAAAATGCCGATCCGTTTGTTATCTTTAAGCATGCTGGATCTGAGAAACCGGGAACGTTTTTGGGATATCGGCTTTTGCACGGGTTCTGTCTCGATAGAGGCTAAATTGCTGTTCCCGCATTTGCATATCACGAGTTTTGAGATCCGGGAAGAGGGACGAAAGTTAATGACTGAGAATTGCTGTCGTTTTGGGACTCCGGGTATCGAGGCTATAATCGGAGATTTCTTATCGGTGGATTTATCAGCGTTGGAGGCTCCGGATGCAATCTTTATCGGCGGACATGGCGGGAAATTAGTGGAGCTCCTTATGGTAGTTTCCAAAAAGATGAAAGAGAACGGTGTCATCGTCTTCAACTCCGTATCCGACGAAAGCAAAGCGCTTTTAGAGGAAGCGGTCCGCCAAACCGGTCTTCGGATATCCGCCCAAACCCGTATCACGATTGATGATTTTAATACGATTACCGTGAATGTTATTTATAAATTATGAATACAATATCAATTATTCCAATATCCGATAGCAGCCGGGTGCTTGCTGAGCGAATTCTTGCTTCTTATCCCGAGGCGAAGATCTTACCATTCGGCTCTTTCTCAAAAGAGGTTTTTCACGAATCCAGTAGTTTGGTATTTATTGGAGCGATGGGAATTTGCGTACGCAGTATCGCTCCCTTCGCGGAAGATAAACATACCGATCCGGCCGTGGTTTGTATAGATAGTACCGGCAAATACGTGATTCCTGTTTTATCCGGACATATCGGTGGAGCGAACGATCTTTCCAAAGAGTTAGCGAACCTATTAGGAGCCGAAGCGATTATTACGACACAAAGCGACAACGCAAACCTATGGGCGCTCGATACATTAGGGAAGAAATACGATTGGACCTTGATCGCCAAAGATAGCAATGCCGCCATCTCCACTTTTGTCAATGGAAAACCGACAGCGCTACTCCTTGATATACGAGATAAAGGAACGGATTATTTGGAGCGTACGGTCCCGTCTCATGTCTCTATCTTTTATTCCTTCGAGGCGATACCGCAGCAAGACTATGAGTTATTGATGATCGTCAGTCCCCAACAATACGATACATCCATCCCTACGATCACCTATATACCGAAAGTCCTCCACCTAGGAATGGGTTGCCGCAAGGATATGCAAGGCGATCCTACGGTCGTTTACGAACATATTAAAGATGTATTGTGTAATAAACGCCTATATCCGGAAGCTTTGGCGGATGTAAATACAATCGATTTGAAGAAATGCGAACCGGTGCTGACATTACTGGCTTATGGAGTTATGGAATGCCCTTTCCACACCTATACATCAGAGGATCTGAAAGATATCCCGGTACCCAATCCCTCGGAGAAGGTACTGGAGGTAACCGAATCCCCAAGTGTATCGGAAGCTTCCGCCATTTATGCGGCTCATGGCGGTCCGCTTTTGGTCGAGAAGCAAAAAGCGGATTTAGGGAAAGGAAATGAATATACCTTTGCCGTAGCGTTAGATCGGACGGCCTGCCGTGAGGGACATATCGAGATCGTAGGAGCCGGTCCCGGCGATCCGGACTTGATCTCTATCCGCGGGCGGCAAATGTTGGAGAAAGCTGATTTGATCCTGTATGCTGGAAGCCTCGTCCCGAAAGAACTTACCTTATGCGCAAAGGCAGGCGCTACGGTGCGAAGCTCGGCGGATATGAATCTGGAAGAACAGTTTGCGTTGATGAAAGAGTTTTATGATAAAGGATTGTTTGTCGTTCGTTTGCACACGGGCGATCCTTGCATTTATGGAGCTATTCAAGAGCAAATGAATTACTTTGATCAATACGGGATGGATTATCATATCACTCCGGGTATCTCCTCTTTCCAAGCCGCCGCCGCCGCTCTTTATTCTCAGTTCACGATTCCGGAGAAAGTACAAACGATCATCCTCACTCGTGGCGAAGGACGTACGCCCATGCCTGAGAAAGAGCAACTGCACAAACTGGCTCAAAGCCAAAGTACGATGTGTATTTTCTTAAGCGCCGGTGTCGTAGAGAAGGTCCAAGAGGAATTATCGCGACATTACGCTCCAACCACTCCGGTAGCCGCTTGCTATAAATTGACATGGAAAGACGAGCGGATCTACCGTGGGCAACTGAAAGATCTCGCGAAAATCGTAAAAGAGAATCATCTTACACTGACAACATTACTTGTCGTCGGGGATGCCATCGATAATCGCAAGGGTCTATCCCGCTTATATGCGGATGAATTCAAACATCTTTTCCGTAAGTAATGATACTGATCCTTGGAGGAACGACAGAAGGTCGTGTGGCTGTGCGGGTAGCGGACGAGGCAGCCGCTACCTATTACTATTCTACGAAAGGAACTTTGCAATCCATTGAATGCGCGCATGGAATCCGTTTGACCGGAGCCATGAATGCGGAGGAAATGGAGTGTTTTTGTCGTGACCACGCGATTAAGCTATTGATTGATGCGGCACACCCTTTCGCTCAAGTGTTACACCAAACGATCGAAAAAGTATCGAAATGTTTACAGATTCCGGTGATCCGTTACGAACGTCGGTATCCACCTCGTGATGAGGACTTGATTTGGTGCGATAGTTATGCAGACGCAATTCACCAAATGGAAAACAAAGGTATCCAACGGCTACTTGCCCTCAGTGGCGTGAACACCCTTGCCCCGCTCCGCCCTTATTGGCGATCGCATACCACTTGGTTCCGTATATTGGAGCGGGAGGAATCTTTGTCGTTGGCCGAAAAGCAGGGCTTCCCCCAAGAACGTCTGGTTTTCTATCGAGAAGGTGAGGATGAGTTAAAGTTGTTGGAGCAACTCCATCCGGATGCGATCTTGACAAAGGAAAGTGGTTTCTCCGGCTATTTTACGGATAAAGTGAACGCTGCCCGCCAATTCGGAATACCAGTATTTGTCGTGAAGCGTCCCGCATTACCGGAAACTTTCTACCGAGTGTATGGTGAAGACGGATTGCGTAAACAAATTGAACGCCTATTACCAGAATTCTTTCCCTTGAAAAGCGGATATACGACCGGAGCTTGTGCTACCGCCGCCGCAAAAGCTGCTTTATTGGCCTTATTATCACGGAAGGAACAAACAGAAAGCCAGATAACATTACCCTCGGGAGAACAGATAACGTTGCCGGTAGCCTATACCGAATGGGCCGGGTGTTCCTCCGCCACCTGTACCGTGATCAAGGAGTCTGGGGATGATCCGGACGTGACGAATCATAGCCGGATCCGGGTTACTGTTCAATTATCTCCCGATGCATCCGGTTGTGCCACGGTAATGGCACAAGAAGAACATTGTCAAGAAACAGAAAGCGACGATACGGGAAGAGTCATCTTCCAAGCAGGTGAAGGAGTCGGAACCGTGACCCTTCCGGGACTCGGCTTGAAAGTCGGTGGCCCGGCTATAAACGCCACGCCCCGTAAGATGATCCGGCAAGAGCTGATTCCACTCCTGCCCTCACCCGATTCCGTCGCTATTGTCACGGTCTCGGTTCCCGGTGGCGAGGAGTTGGCGAAACGTACCTTCAATCCGAAACTTGGAATTATCGGGGGAATCTCTATTATCGGGACATCCGGAATCGTGCGTCCTTTCTCATCGGACGCTTTTATCGCCTCGATACGGAAAGAAGCCAGTGTCGCCAAAGCGATAGGTTGCGAGACGTTGGTTATTAATTCCGGGGCGAAGAGTGAACGCTACCTTCGGAGCTTATACGCTTCTTTGCCTCCACAATCATTCGTCCATTACGGGAATTTTATCGGAGAGACGCTAAAGATCGCTGCCGATTTAGGTTTCAAGCAGGTTATCTTAGGCATCATGATCGGCAAGGCGGTGAAACTTGCGGAAGGTTTCCTGGATACACACAGCAAAAAAGTCGTCATGAACAAAGGCTTCCTTCAAGATGTAGCGAAAGAAGCGAAATGCGAGGAGGCGACCGTAGATGCAATCAATCGGATTACGTTGGCCCGTGAATTATGGGAGCTTCTTACGGAAAAAGATCAAAATCGTTTCTTCCCATTACTTTTACAAAAATGTAAATCGTATTGCGCTCCTATCCTTCCCGACGGCGAACTAACCTTGCTGTTAATATCCGACGAGGGCAAGGTCTTATACCAATCTTAGCTTTAGAGACGCAGCACGCACGCTACGTCTCTACACCCCCCAGACTGTAATAGCATTTCTTTTTAGCTGTTTATTCTTTTTTATTAGGGATTCTTTAAGAATACATATTAGGAGGATTTCGTACTTTTGCCCTCTAAATATTGATTAAAATAATGTTTAGATATCTTTTAATTTATATGGCCTGCCTTCTATTCGCCTTTTCCGTAAAGGCGCAAGGTATTTCCAATGACACGATTCCGAAAGAAGTGCTGATGCTGGACGGTAAGCCTATGACCGAAAAGCAAATACAACGTTATCATAAACAAATACATAAAGACTCCATACGGGCCAACAAAAGGATCTGGTGGTCTATCCTTGGCGGACCGTCTTACACGCCGGAAGCCTCCTTTGGCGTAGGTGGCGCGGTTTTGGCTAGCTTTCGCTTAAACAAGAATGATACGATATCCCAACGATCGTTTATCCCTGCGGGATTTAACATCACCTTAAACGGGACGTTCGTTTTTGCCGGTGCTGGTACCTTATTCTTCAACGAGAATCGCTTCCGTATTTATATCAGTTACGGTTATCGGAACGAACCTTCGCATTATTTCGGGAAAGGCTATGAGACGATCGAGCAAATCGAGAAGAGCGACTCGACAACGAAATTCCATAAGAGTTCTTTCCAACTATATCCCCGTTTCGTATGGGAAGTTAGGCCTCATTTATATACGGGTCCTCTTTTTGATATTAATTTCAGCAAATCAGATGATATCAACCCGGTGATGGCCGAAGATCCTTATTTCAATAAGTTCAAACGAGATTATGTCAATATCGGTGTCGGCGGCTTGATTCAATACGATACACGAAATGATGTGGCGACCCCAAGTTCCGGTATGTTACTAAGCGCGATCGCCAAGGTGTACGGAAAGTATTTAGGCGGTGCATATAATTATGAGATGTTCGAACTGGAATACCGCCAATTCCAGCAAGTATTTCGTCCTCGTAGCACCTTGGCATGGATCGCCAAGACACAAATCGGTGTGGGGAACGTTCCTTTTACGGAGCTTCCTTCATTTGGTTCCCCTTTCGATCTTCGCGGATATTATTGGGGGAAGTACCGTGACAAGACCATGGCGTATGGGATTCTGGAGTATCGTCATATGTTCGGCAGCGTGGAGAAATATAAGAGCGGTAATTTCTGGGCGAAGTGTGGTTTTGTAGGTTGGGTTGGCACGGGTACGATCGGAAACGCTCCTATCGTAGACTGGAATAAGTGGAAATTCAACTACGGCGTAGGCCTACGTATCCAAATGCAACCCGGCAAGAACTTCCGCCTAGACGTAGGCAAAGACCCGAACCAAAAAGGAATGGCGGTTTATATGAATATGACGGAAGCCTTCTAAAACCAGAAGGCTCCCGTCTACGATCTATGGAAGTATAACCTTGCGTTAAAATTATCGTTTAAAAGCCGGAAATATCTTAATATCGATTTTTTTCACTAAGTTTGCGTCATCGAAGGGGTGCCATACTATATGGGCTGAGATCATACCCTTACTACTTGATGCGGGTAATGCCGCCGTAAGAAAAACGAATGTTAAATGGATAAAAATGAAACGTACCGTTATCCGGTAGCTTTAACGATCGCTGGCTCTGATAGTGGCGGTGGTGCCGGAATACAAGCGGATATTAAGACTTTTTCCTCGCTGGGTGTTTTTGGAGCCTCGGCGATAACGGCTATAACCGCTCAAAACACACAGGGGGTGCGAGGGATCCAAGCGATCTCTCCCGAGATTTTGAGAGGACAAATCGAAGCTATTCTTGAGGACTTCATCGTAGATGCCATAAAAATAGGGATGCTACATAACAAGGATGCCGTAAAGGTTGTATCTGAGACTTTACCTTCCTTCCGACGAACTTCTATCATTTTAGATCCGGTGATGATATCCACGAGCGGAAGTAAATTATTGGAGGATGACGCCATCCGAACCATCATGGATGAGTTGTTCCCTAAAGCGACACTGCTTACTCCGAATATTCCCGAGACGGAATATCTTTCCGGTATAAAAATCAATAACGAGGCGGATATCTTATGTGCCGCCCGGAAATTGCAGGAAAAAGGATGTAACGCTATATTGATCAAAGGGGGGCATATTCCCGGAGTAGAAACGGTGGATCGGTTATTTATCAATGAGAATAATCCGATTTGTCTGGCCTCGCCAACAGTGGAGACCTTCAATACCCATGGAACGGGCTGTACGCTATCGTCCGCCATCGCCGCTTATATGGCACTCGGCCATTCATTGGTGGAAGCCGTACGATTAGCCAAGGAATATATGAATAACGCGCTCGTTCACGGGGCAAATGTATGCATGGGAAAAGGGCACGGACCTGTAAACCACTTCTTCTCACCCTCTGCCCTTCATAAAATCCGATGGAATCATGAATAAGCTGGTCGTAATTACTACACCTTATTTTTTCGCGGATGAAGCTTCTTTGATCGAACTTCTATTCGCGGAAGGAATGTCTCGTTTACATCTACGTAAACCGGATTGTAAACGTGATGAATTGGAGGGCTTATTGGATAAGATCTCTCCGGCTTATTACGACAGGATCGTTCTTCATGATTGGTTTACCTTGGCAGAAGAAAGGGCTTTAGGAGGAATCCATTTGAACAAGAGGAACCCGGAAGCTCCACCTTTATATAAAGGTAGTATAAGTCGTTCTTGCCATAGTCTGGAAGAGATTATCGAGTATAAACCGGTATGCGACTATGTGTTCCTTAGCCCGATCTTTCAGAGTATATCCAAAGAAAGATATGGTAGCGGATTCTCCTTAGATGGATTGCGAAACGCGAAGGGCATCATCGATGATAAGGTGATTGCCTTGGGAGGAATCTGCCCGCGGACAATAACGAAATTAAAAGATATCCCCTTCGGCGGTGTCGCCGTTCTCGGGGCCCTTTGGGGAAACGATCCCTCCCTTCTTGTTGCGGATCAACTCATAAAACAATTCAAACGATTACAAGTATGGCCTTAAATTATTATTTCGGATATGATGAGAATGGAAGAGTCGGTCGGAGAACAACCGGATTACGCCCCCCTTTTGGTGGAAACAATCGCTTGATGTTTATAACGCATCGTACGCCTAAATATACGGAATGCGACGAGGTAAGCATGGCAATCCAAGGAGGGTGCTCATGGATACAGTTGCGCATGAAGGATGGGATTTATGAGGATACCGTACGTACATGTGCCACTATCTGCGCGGAAGAATGTGAGCGAATCGTGGATTTCTGCGTAAACGATGATCTGGAGGCTGCCGTGACATGTGGCGCTACGGCTTGTCATCTGGGTAAGAATGATATGCCCTTGGATATCGCTTGGGAAGTACTGAGAGACAAGTTAGATTCCAATGCCATCTTCTATATCGGGGCTACGGCGAATACTTTTGAGGATATCCGGCTGGCCGTAGAACGAGGCGCCTCGTATATCGGACTAGGGCCGTATCGCTTTACGGGTACCAAGAAGAATTTGAGTCCCATCTTAGGCTTGGATGGTTATCGTAAAATAATCGCTCAATGCAAGGAGGCTGGCATCGATATTCCTATCTTTGCGATAGGTGGTATTACGCTGGAAGACGTAGGCCCTTTGATGGAGACGGGTATAACCGGAATCGCTGTTTCGGGCGCGATTATCAATGCCCCCGATCCCGTGGAGGAAACCCGCCGGTTTATAGAGGAAATCAATAAGTACTAAACTAAATACATATGGCTACTAAAAAGAATATGCGTATTTCCTATCCGTCCTCGGAAAAGATTTATGTCCCGGGCGAGATCAATAAGATCAAGGTTGGTATGCGTAAGATTAAATTGTTGGACACGGTAACCTTGGATGAGCATGGAGAACGAATCTTCAAGAAGAACAATCCGGTAATCGTTTACGATACGAGCGGCCCGTATTCCGACCCCAAGATATCGATTGATATCGCTAAAGGACTTCCTCGTATACGTGAGGAGTGGTACGGTAAGCGTAAGGATGTGGTTCAATTGCCGGAATTGACTTCCGCTTATGGTCGTGAGCGATTGGCGGACGCGACTCTGGATTCCCTGCGTTTCCCCAAGCGATACTTGCCTTTCCGGGCTAAAGAGGGTAAGAATATCACCCAGATGTATTATGCGAAGAAGCGTATTATCACTCCGGAAATGGAGTACGTGGCGATTCGTGAGAACCAGCAAATCGAGGCTTTGGGACTGAAGTCGTATATCACGCCGGAGTTCGTCCGCAAGGAAATCGCCGCCGGTCGCGCGATCATCCCGGCGAATATCAATCACCCGGAAGCCGAGCCGATGATTATCGGTAAGAAGTTCTTGGTAAAGATCAATACCAATATCGGTAACTCCGCTCTTTCCTCCGGTATCGACGAGGAGATCGAGAAGGCGATATGGAGTTGTAAATGGGGCGGCGACACGTTGATGGATCTCTCTACCGGCGATCATATCCATGAGACGCGCGAGTGGATTATCCGTAACTGCCCGGTTCCGATGGGTACGGTTCCTATTTATCAAGCCTTGGAGAAGGTGAATGGTAAGGTAGAGGATCTTTCTTGGGAGATCTATCGGGATACGTTGGTCGAGCAGGCGGAACAGGGCGTGGATTATTTCACGATCCACGCGGGTTTGTTGCGCAAGCATGTGGAGCTGACGGCGACTCGCCTGACGGGGATCGTATCCAGAGGCGGATCGATCATGGCCAAATGGATGCAGCTTCATGACGAGGAAAACTTCCTGTACACGCATTTCGCCGAGATCTGCGAGATACTGAAGGCATACGACGTGGCGGTCTCTATCGGAGACGGGCTTCGTCCCGGTTCTATCTATGACGCGAACGACGCGGCACAATTCGCCGAGCTTCACACGATGGGAGAACTGACGAAAATAGCTTGGGAGCAGTTCGTACAAGTGATTATCGAAGGCCCGGGCCATGTTCCCATGAATAAGATTCATGAGAATATGAAGGAACAACAGTATGCCTGTCATGGAGCGCCGTTCTATACGCTGGGCCCGTTGACGACCGATATCGCTCCTGGATACGATCATATCACGTCGGCTATCGGTGGCGCGCAAATTGCTTGGCATGGGACGGCCATGATCTGCTACGTTACGCCGAAGGAGCATTTGGGATTGCCGAATAAGGAAGACGTGCGTAATGGGGTGGTCGCTTATAAGATAGCGGCGCATGCCGCTGACTTGGCGAAAGGGCATCCCGGCGCTCAAGTACGTGATAACGCGTTGAGCAAGGCACGTTTTGATTTCCGCTGGAAAGACCAGTTCAATTTGTCCTTGGACCCGGAAAGGGCTTTACAGTATTATAAGGAGAGTGCTGTTACGGATGGAGAGTACTGTACGATGTGCGGTCCTAATTTCTGCGCTATGCGGTTAAGTAAGGATTTGCAAGGTTGTAAATAAAATACTGTTTTGAGGGGATGAGACGGGGCATGCCCCGTCTCTACAATTGAGTGATTTGTTTTCCGCATTCGTAGCCTTCCTCATATAGTTCTTCCAGTTTCTTTGTGTCGCTTCCGGTACGGCCGACTTTAATCGGGCTTTGCGGACGGATGACGAAAGCTTTTCCTTCGGCCTCCAGTTGGTCTATGTAATCCAAGACCTCGTTGTACCGCCGGTATCGTAGTCGCAACTGTTCCCGGATCGCCGGGTATTTGTTATAAATAAAGCCGGGAAGGTAAAAATCTTTCTCTTCTTTCCGATAGCCTTTGTTACGGGTAAGGATGATGACGTTCTTGGAGAAGCCGTCGACGATAGCCCGTCGGATAGGGATGGCATCGCATACGCCTCCGTCGACCATCGGTATCCCGTCTACATACGTAATTGGACAGAGGATCGGTAAGGTGCAAGATGCTTTACAGATATCCACCAAACGTTTCTTATCTTTCTTCTCCTCGAAATATTCCGCTTTACCCGTCAAGCAATTGCTCGTGACCATAACGAACCGATCCTTGGACTTGAAATAGGTATCGTAATCCAACGGATAATACAAATCCGGATAGACATAAAACAAGAAATTCAGATCGATATATCCCCTTCCCCGTAAGAAATGACGAAGACCTATGTAATTATATTTCTTCAATAGGTCGATATTGCTAAAACGAGAGCGTCCCCGCTGGCGGGAAGCATACGAGATTCCGTTACTCGCGCCCGCCGATACTCCGATCGTATAAGGAAACCAAATATCATGATCCATAAAATAATCCAATACTCCCACCGTAAATATGGCACGCATTCCGCCACCTTCCAACACCAAACCTGTCTGACTATTTATTTCCATATATATACCTCTGAATTAAAAAAGCCATTGCTGGGTTCCCACCAAGCAATGGCCACAAAAATATAATAAATCAGCGATAAATAATAGTTCCTTTTTAGAATTTACTTGGTCACTTCGTTCACTAAGGGACGGCCTTCCTCGAAATCCTTGATGTTCCGCAAGGTAGTATCGGCGATATTATGCAGAGCCTCTTTCGTGAAAAACGCCTGATGGGAAGTAACGATCACATTGTTGAACGAGAGTAGACGGGCCAAGACATCATCATCGATAATCTTATCCGATTTATCCTCGTAGAAATAGTCTCCTTCCTCCTCGTAGACATCCAATCCAGCGGCGGATACTTTCTTGGTCTTCAATCCCTCGATCAAGGCGTTGGTATGGATCAGTAACCCGCGTCCCGTATTGATAATCATTACGCCGTCTTTCATCTTGGCGATCGAATCGTCGTTGATCAGATAACGAGTCTGGTCAGTCAACGGGCAATGCAAGGAAATGATATCGGACTCTTTGTATAACTCGTCTAAAGAGACATAGGTGATCCCTTCCTCCTTGGCGAATTTCTCATCCGGATACAGGTCGTTTGCCAATACACGCATCCCCAATCCTTTTAAGATATGAATCAATATCTTGGCGATCTTTCCGGTACCGATAATACCGGCGGTCTTGCCATGCATATCAAATCCCATCAAGCCATTCAAGGAGAAGTTGCCATCTCTCGTACGCCAGTATGCCCGGTGTATCTTACGGTTTAACGATAACATCAAGGCCAACGTATATTCAGCGACCGCATAGGGTGAGTAGGCCGGCACGCGTACGACCGGTAATTTCCCTCTGGCGGCATTCAAATCCACATTATTAAAACCGGCGCAACGAAGCGCCAACAGTTTCACGCCATTGGCAACCAAAGCGTCTATTACGGCGGCATCAGCCGTGTCGTTCACGAAAATACATACAGCGTCTACCCCTTGGGTTAAGACGACATTATTGATATTCAAATGTCCTTTATAGTAACGAATATCGAACTCATACCGCTCATTGATCTTATCGAAAGAAGCGATGTCGTAGGGTTTAGCACCAAAAAACGCAATCTTATACGCCATATAAC
>SKEX01000715.1_pt1 | contig 18206 bp, 21 predicted proteins | sample 4841451 | NCBI WGS metagenome assembly SKEX01 (sample SAMN11008798, study PRJNA524170) | human gut metagenome | isolation source: fecal sample from pouch patient p38, | place: Israel: Tel-Aviv | reverse complement strand
TTTTGTAAGGATGAGCATCGGCGATGCGTTGACGAATATAATCCCGGTATTCATCCAGGAGTGAAGCAACAGCAGGTCGCGGCGTATATTTTGGCGGCTCAGATTTTGCCTGCAAATAACGTTTAACGGTATTGCGGGAGATCCCCAGTTCTCTGGCAATCGCCCGGCTACTCATTCCCTGCTTGTGCAGGATTTTAATTTCCATAACTGTCTCAAAAGTGACCATAAACTCTCCTGAATCAGGAGAGCAGATTACCCCCTGGATCTGATTTCAGGCGTTGGGTGTGGATCACTATTGCACCGTTCGTGACATGAATCATGGTATTAAGCCTAAAGATGGCCCGGTACTTGTAACCGGTGCCAGCGGAGGTGTCGGGAGTATTGCGGCCATGATCTTGGCGTCGATGGGTTACCGCGTGACCGCATCTACTGGTCGTCCGGAAGAAGCTGCCTGGCTTTATAAAACGGTCGGTGTAGAGGAGATTATTAATCGCTCCGAGCTTGCCTCCCCTGGAAAACCGTTACAAAAAGAACGCTGGGCTGCCGCCATTGATACAGTCGGTAGCCACACACTCTGCAATGCCTGCGCCGGGGTCCGATATGGCAGTATTGTTGCAGCCTGCGGCATGGCTCAGGGGATGGATTTGATGGGCAATGTGGCTCCGTTTATTCTGCGCGGTGTCACGCTGAAAGGGATTGATAGTGTCATGTTCGCGAAAGAGAAAAGAGCAGCAATCTGGCAACAGGCGGTACAGTATTTGCCAGAGTCCAGAATGGATAGTCTCACTACCGTTTATCCGCTCAGTGACGCCATCACTGTGGCTGAAAAACTTCTGAGTGGCGGAATTCGCGGTCGTGCAGTCATTCAATGTAGCTGATTAGATGGATGCCGAGCTCAGGCTTGGTATAATAAGTTTTAGGGGCTGCGGCCCCTTTTACTGGCCAGTTGTTGCTTCCTGAGAAGACTGATAGCGTACCGAGGTTTTGAAATAGCTCCAGAAGTCGTACACAGGCTCAGTAGAACAATATAGTTTGGAACGCATTACCGCACCTTCCCAGCCACTCCAGAAAATAGCCGCCAGTTGTGTATTATTCATATTTGAACTTATTTCGCCTGAAGATAACGCGTCGGACAGGCAGGCCGCAACAAGTGCCTGCCAGCTCTCAAGAATATTCTGTAGCACTTTAATAAAGGATTGGGGAAGCCCCGGAGTCTCCTGCATCATATTTCCAACCAGGCAGCCGCGGGTAAAATTGTATTTTTTAATCCCCTCACAGGCATCATTGATGAAATTTTCCAGACGTACCATTGGTGTGCAGGATGATTCATGTAGATGTTTTTTGAGTTTATGCTCGAAGAAACTGTCATAGGCGTTCAGAACGGTCTGAGCATAATCCTCTTTACTCTTAAAGTAGTAATAAAATGAGCCTTTAGGGACATTGGCATTTTTAACAATGGCATCGACTCCCGTCGCAAGAAAACCATTCTGCGTCAGTAGTTCAAGGCCGCTGCGGATCAGATCATTACGAGTATCTGCATAGGTACTTTCTGTCTTTCGCGGCCTTCCCCGGCCACGATTTTCGCCTGTCATGACTCATCTCCTACATTTTATTAACGCAAAAGAATAAGTGATTTTGCGCGAGAGCTTCAATCAGCTTACCCCCGCAGTGGCAAAGTGTTCGCTTTTGCCGACTGGACAGTGGCAGTGCCTGTCGCTACTGCACCATCGCTGAACAGTGCAGAATTAGCAACGTTTGCTTTTGGCACAAAGCATACGCCCATTCTCACGCGAATGCTTTGCCCTTGACTTGCCAACAACCGAATCGCTTGCTCTGCAGCTATGGTTTTTTATTAGAATCTTCGCCACTAAATAAATTATAATAAATTGATTTTATTAGATATCTATCAGAATCTATATGGTCAGCACGAGTTGCATGCTCTAATGTTTCAAATGCCAGAGTATGTGCGGCTTCAGCAAATATCCCAGGCCAACCCTTACTCAGCATCGACAGTCCTTTAAGGACTCTTATCTGAATCTCCCTCATACTGGCACCATCGCGCGCGACAGGTGAGAAAAAGTCTTGCAGTAGATCGTTATTCTGAAGTGGTGCAACATGTACTGAAGGATATTTCACTTCTATTTCATCAGATTTATTCTGCGCGTAAGTGGAAAGTATACGAACACCTCTGCCAATGACATCAATGGCGGTTCCAGGATCGTTCACTGCAGGGGAAAGGGCCCGGCAGGCTATCTCGGCCATGACGCTAAGACAAAATCGAGGATCCTGAGCAAATGAACGTGCATCCGAGACAATAAGCGTCTCAAGTAAATCGGTGCTGATTGACGACTCCTGGCCCTGACTCAGGTACAAAACTGGCATGGACGGATGTATGAAACTGCCTGGCTGCGCCACGAGGTATACATGACAGGGATCATTGGTCAGCAGCTTGCTAAGTTTCACCATATCAATATATTCAACATAGCCAATCTTCTTCGGATAAACTGCAACCGTTCCTTTCGGCTGTTCATTGTTCTCAAGCCATGGATATCCGCCGAGACAGGGATTTCTTGCTCTCGCAATAAATGTTTCGATGGCCGCCTGTTCTACTTGTGCCGTTGTCTCACCTACCCTCCCCAGAGAGGTCAAATGCTGTATCCAGCGAAGCAATGTGATGAGGATTAAGGCAATGACAACCAGTGTGACAATGAATAAAATGACTCTCCCCCTTTCTCCATAAGCTCCCATATTGAGGGCAATAATCCCTACCAGACTGAAGAGAAAAGAACCGATGAAGGTGGCCAGTACATTTTGTGTGGTGACGTCTTCAACAACTAAACGCGTAGCTCTGGGAGTCACATTAGTAGTGGCTGAACCGTAGGCTGTGACCATGATACTCAGCGAAAATGTGGTCACTGCCAGCATACTCGATGCCAGTATGTTCAGAATGTTATCGACTGCTTCCGCACCAACCTTCACGGAAACCGACTCAGGAATCATTGATTTAAAAAGAATTGATAAAAGGGCCGTTATTATCGCGACAATTGCGAATAACGTTGCCCTGAACCATAGTTTTTTAATTGTCTGCTTCAGCATCCATTTCCAGCGTGAAATCATTCTGCATTCCCTCATATTGCGGCCGGGATAATAATTGCCGCCCCCAGGACGGCATGTTGCTATTAACGAACCAGGTGCAGGAAGTGCAGGTGTTTTTCGTACTGGTCCAGTATGTCATTAATCAGCTGTTCCTGGTTCCAGCCCATCACATCATAATTTTGACCGCCTTCTTTGAGATAAACCTCAGCGCGATAATATCGATGTTGTTCAGTCTGCTGCTCATCATTATCCATTGCGGCGAGCGCGAAGGTCGGTGAGATATACCCGCGAAGCCTCACTTCATATATAAAATTCAGCTCGTTGCCCAAATCGACTTCAAGACGAATACGATCGTCGACTGCATCACTAATGTGGCTTATCGTCCCCTGCTTGTTCAGTTCCTCCTGAACCAGCGTCATGGCGGGCTGGATAACGTCGTCCATAAAACGTTTCACAAGAGATCGCTTCGGCAGATACGCGATATTGCGTAACCTTCTCTGCCAAGGAATTGGGTTACGTGCAGCCGTAGGAGCAATTGTCGCCATGCTCAGGCTTTCACGCTTGGTCAAATCCCGGCGCAAAGCTTTTAAAAGTCCGTATATAGATATTAGTAAGATCACTGAGAAGGGCAATGCACTCGCTATTGTCACCGTTTGCAGCGCACTTAGCCCTCCGGCAAGGAGAAGCGCAATTGCAACAATGCCCATGAGCGAGGCCCAGAATATTCGCTGCCAGACGGGTGTGTTTGCCACTCCACCTGATGCCAGAGTATCCACAACCATTGCCCCCGAATCAGCAGACGTTACAAAGAAGACGATGACCATCGCCATTGCAATGAATGACAGCACAGAAGAGAACGGGAAATGCTCCAGGAAATTAAACAGGGCCAGCGCCACATCCTGCTGAACAGTATTGGCGAGGTCTGTGGCCCCCTGGTTCATAATGAGATAGATCGCGCTGTTACCAAACACCGTCATCCACATTAGCGTAAAACCCGCGGGAACAAACAGCACGCCGGTGACAAACTCGCGAATGGTTCGCCCGCGGGAGACCCGTGCGATGAACATCCCCACAAACGGCGACCATGAAAGCCACCATCCCCAGTACAGTAATGTCCAGCCCCCCAGCCAGTTGCTCGACTTGGGCTCATACGCGTAAAGGTTGAACGTTTTACTCACCAGTTCCGAAAGATAACCGCCCGTATTTTCCACAAATGACTTCAGCAGAAGCACGGTTGGTCCCAGACACAGGACCAGCGCCAGGAGCAACAAAGCCAGACCCAGATTGAGTTCAGACAGGATACGTATTCCCTTATCCAGACCGGACACCACTGAAATCGTCGCTAACCCCGTGATGACCACGATCAGAATTACCTGCACCGTTTCATTGATGGGCACCCCGAAAAGATGGTTCAAACCGGCATTCACCTGCAAAACACCGTAACCCAGTGATGTCGCAACGCCAAAGACCGTGCCTATAACAGCGAAAATATCAACCGCATGTCCTACAGGTCCGTATATGCGATCGCCAATAATGGGATAGAGTGCGGAGCGCAGAGTTAAAGGCAGACCGTGACGGTAACTGAAGAACGCCAGAATCAGCGCCACAATGGCATAAATTGCCCATGCGTGCAGTCCCCAGTGGAAAAAGGTCAGACGCATTGCTTCCTTAGCTGCCGCAACGGTTTCTGGAGTGCCTACGGGTGGCGAAAGATAATGCATTACAGGTTCGGCAACGCCAAAGAACATCAGGCCGATCCCCATCCCTGCCGAAAAAAGCATCGCAAACCAGGAGTGGTAGCTGAAATCAGGCTGCGCATGGTCCGGGCCCAGCTTGATATCACCGTAGCGTGAGAGTCCAAGGAACGTGACACTCAGTAAAATCAGGGCCACAGCAAGGATGTAGAACCAGCTGGCATTCGTGAAGATTTGTTGCTGAAGTAGTTTAAAATTTTTGTCGGCGACATCCGGGAATACGGCGGCAAAGGCGACAAGAAGGAAAATTAGCAAAGCAGATGTAAAGAATACCGCTTTGTTAATCTGACTTGTAGACTTCTTTGGGATTGTATCATTTTCACTCATAATCATTTATTCCATTAATTAAATTCGCACTGGATAGAAGGTACTACCTCTCACAAAGTAGCAAAGTTCAACTGGCTATGCGGCGTTAATCGGAATGCATGGTGGAATGTTGAGGTGTACTGGCAATAGCGGACACTACCATTTGTTCTTTTTTTAAGCAGCCATCTGATGATATTTTTCCCTGAAGGCTGCCGGGGAGATATTCCCCAGACGAGAGTGACGACGCTGACGATTGTAGAAAATCTCAATGTATTCCCGTATTACTGAGATGGCTTCATCCCGGTTATTAAAACGATAGTGGCTCAGGCTCTCATTTTTCAGCGTTCCCCAGAAGCTTTCCATCGGAGCGTTGTCGTAACAGTTACCTTGAATCGCCACGGATAATCTAGACACTTCCGAGCCGTTGATAATACTGGTTTTCATATTCTGTCGGTGACATCTGATCGCTGGAACCATGCCGACGCTTACTGTTATAAAACATTTCGATGTAATCAAAAATATCGCTGCGGGCTTCTTCCCGCGTTCCGTAGATCTTTTTCTTTATCCGTTCACGTTTCAACAACTGGAAAAAACTTTCTGCAACCGCATTATCATGGCAGTTACCGCGACGGCTCATGCTACCCTCCAGGCCGTGTGATTTCAGGAACGACTGCCACTCATGGCTTGTGTACTGACTGCCCTGATCCGAATGAACCAGCACCTGTTTTTCGGGATTACGCCGCCATACAGCCATCAGCAGTGCGTTCAGGACAATGTCCTTTGTCATCCGGGATTGCATGGACCAACCGATAATTTTGCGTGAGAACAGATCAACAACAACGGCAAGATACAGCCAGCCTTCGTGGGTCCTGATGTAGGTTATGTCCGTTACCCAACGCTCATCAGGAGCATCCGGATTGAACTGTCGCTGGAGCCTGTTGGGTGACACGATACTGGCCTCGCCTTTACGTGCCCGCGGGCTTCGGTATCCGACCTGAGCCTTTATTCCGACACGTTTCATCAGTTTCCAGACTCTGTTTACTCCGCACTGTTGCCCGCTGTCACGCAGATCCAGATGGATTTTGCGATAACCATAGACGCATCCCGATTCCAGCCAGAACTGTTTAATCTGTCCTGTCAGTCTCAGGTCTGCCTGATGGCGTTGTGAATGCGGCTGCTGAAGCCAGGCGTAAAAACCACTGGGATGAACATCCAGCACCCGACAGAGCAGGCGAACAGGCCAGCAACAGGTGTTGTCACGGATAAAGGCGTACCTCAGTCGGACAGCTTTGCGAAGTACGCCGCTGTAGATTCAATTGGTCAACGCAACAGTTATGTGAAAACATGGGGTTGCGGAGGTTTTTTGAATGAGACGAACATTTACAGCAGAGGAAAAAGCCTCTGTTTTTGAACTATGGAAGAACGGAACAGGCTTCAGTGAAATAGCGAATATCCTGGGTTCAAAACCCGGAACGATCTTCACTATGTTAAGGGATACTGGCGGCATAAAACCCCATGAGCGTAAGCGGGCTGTAGCTCACCTGACACTGTCTGAGCGCGAGGAGATACGAGCTGGTTTGTCAGCCAAAATGAGCATTCGTGCGATAGCTACTGCGCTGAATCGCAGTCCTTCGACGATCTCACGTGAAGTTCAGCGTAATCGGGGCAGACGCTATTACAAAGCTGTTGATGCTAATAACCGAGCCAACAGAATGGCGAAAAGGCCAAAACCGTGCTTACTGGATCAAAATTTACCATTGCGAAAGCTTGTTCTGGAAAAGCTGGAGATGAAAGTAAGCGGCTCGCCAGAACCGTATTGATATTTACTGAGAAGTCAGATCAACTTTCCAGGGCAACAGATCGCGTACCCGGTTTGCCGGCCAGTCCTGGATATGCTCAATAACGTAACGCAGCCATTTTTCTGGCTCTACATTGTTCAGACGGCATGTGCCGGTCAGCGAGTACAACACCGCCGCATGTTCGCCACCGCTGTCGGAACCCGCGAAGAGCCAGTTTTTCCGGCCTACGGCCACTCCCCGTAAGGCGTTCTCTGCGATGTTGTTGTCGATTTCCACCCAGCCATTACTGCAGTACACGTTCAGGGCCTCCCACTGTTTCAGCAGGTATGCGAACGCTTTTGCCGTATCCGAGTGACGCGACAGTGTTTTCATCTGTTGCTGTATCCAGTCATACAGTGACTGCATCAGTGGAGCCGCTCTGGCTTTTCTTGCTGCCAGACGCTGTTCTGCTGAACATCCCCGGACTTCTGCCTCGATGACATACAGTTCACCGATACGCTGCAGGGCTTCCGTGGTGATGTCGGTTGGCACTCTTGCATGCACATCGTGGATTTTTCTCCGGGCATGGGCCATACACGCGGCTTCCGTTATTCTGCCGGATTCGTATAACGCCCGGTAACCACCGTAAGCATCTGCCTGAAGCACACCGCTGTAACCGGCCAGGTGATTCTGTGGATGGATACCTTTCCGGTCCGGGCTGTACGCGAACCAGACCGCCGGGGGCATCTGTGAACCGGCGTTACGGTCATCACGGACATAGACCCACAGCCGGGCAGTTCTTGTTTTACCACTGCCCGGCTCCTAGACCGGAACGGGGATATCATCCGCATGGACTTTACCGGGCATCAGCACATACTGGCGCAGCACGTCATACAGCGGCTCCAGCAGTTCAGCAACGGCACCGGTCCAGCGCCCCAGCGTGGCACGACTCAGTTCCACGCCCTGACGAAGGTATATTTCTGACTGGCGGTATAACGGCAGATGGTCTGCATATTTCCCGGTGACAACATGGGCCAGAAGCCCCGCTCCGGCATAGCTGCGTACAATGGGTTTTGAAGGCACCGGCGCCTGCACGATATGGTCACAACGGCAACAGGCCAGTTTCGGACGTTGTGTTTCGATAACCTTAAAGGCGCTGCTGATAAGCTCCAGTTGCTCTGACACATCACATCCCAGTGGACTGAGTTCACCACCACAGGCCGGACAGCATTCCTCTTCCGGCCGGATGACCCGGGTTTCACGGGGAAGTGAGGCCGGTAACGGTTTACGGGCTGAAGACTGGCGCAGGGCGGATGGCAGTGCCGGGTCATATTGCTCACCCAGCGTTTCCGCCATTTCTTCCTGAAGTGCGCTGATTCGCTCCTGTGCTTCCTGTATCTGTCGTTCGGTTTTTGCGCGAAGTTTTTCTGAGCTTTTACCGAACTGCATGCGCTGCAGTTTTGCAACCAGCGCCTTCAGCCGGTTGATTTCGGAAGCATAAGCCGCCACCCGCAGTGAGAGCAGGCGGTTATATTCGGCCATCTGGCGGATGGTGTCCTGTTGCGTCTGCAACAGCGCCCGCAGGCGGGCATTCTCATGAGCAAGTGAGGTGTCCATATCCTCACTTTACAACGGGTTATATACGGATTCCAGCGCGTTCTGTTCGTTTCGGGTGCTTCCAGTTGATACCTTCAAGAAGCATAGATAACTGAGCCGGAGTAAGGTGAACCTTTCCATCGCGGGTGACCGGCCAGACGAAGCGGCCCCGCTCCAGGCGTTTGGTGAAGAGGCACAGTCCGTCGCTGTCAGCCCACAACACTTTTATCTGGTCACCCCGGCGTCCGCGAAAGATGAACAGATGCCCGGAGAACGGGTCATCCTTCAGGACGTTCTGAACTTTTGATGCCAGGCCGTTAAAACCATTTCGCATATCGGTGATACCGGCAACCAGCCAGATACGCGAACCGGCAGGGAGAGATATCATCAGTGGCTGCTCCCTTTCATTTCGCGGATAAGTGTCTGTAATAACGCCGGCGTCAGTTCACCTTTCAGCCTGAGAGTTCCGGCCGGCAGAACCAGCTCACAGCACAGACTGTCGGGCGGTGTATTTATCTACTCAGGTTCCTGTGCGGGTGCCGGGATTTTATTATCCGGCTCCGGCGTTAACGTCACGGGAAGTAGCGATGTTTCATGTTCGCCGGGCGGCTGCAGGCCGCCGTTACGCCAGAGATGCCGCCAGTTAAAGAGCAGGTTATCGTTGATTCCGTTCTCGCGAGCTATTTGTGCGACACAGGCACCGGGTAAAAGAGTTTGCTGAACAAGCCTCCATTTAAACTCCGGTGAAAATCGGTTCCGGCGGATTTTCTCTGTTTTCACAGGCTGAGTCACTGTCGGGGCTGAAGGGTATCGCCCAGGGAAAAGAGCCCGGGCCAGTTGCATGCAGGAATATTCACCGGAAAGAGGCCAGTCAGCGAATATCTGGTGAAATCGCCTCACCAGAGAAAAAATGGCGGTTTTGCTGACACCGGTCTGCGCAGAAATGCGCGGGTACGACAGTGACTCGTCAAATCTCAGTTGTAGCACACGCAGGATCAATTCCGGATTATCTGCCAGTGCCGCCTTTCGTGCATTCATCTTAAATGTCCTTTTACTGCGAAAATGGACATTAGTATCGGAAACAGGAAAGGGAGGCGAAAGACGGTTTAAATGAGACGGTTACAGATGAAATGGTCTCCAGAGCAAATATCAGGATGGTTAAGGCGAACAAAACCACGTCAAAAAACGCTGCGAATATCACCTGAGACAATTTATAAAACGCTGTACTTTCGTAGCCGTGAAGCGCTACACCACCTGAATATACAGCATCTGCGACGGTCGCATAGCCTTCGCCATGGCAGGCGTCATACCCGCAAAGGCGAAAGAGGTACGATTAACATAGTGAACGGAACACCAATTCACGAACGTTCCCGAAATATCGATAACAGACGCTCTCTGGGGCATTGGGAGGGCGATTTAGTCTCAGGTACAAAAAACTCTCATATAGCCACACTTGTAGACCGAAAATCACGTTATACGATCATCCTTAGACTCAGGGGCAAAGATTCTGTCTCAGTAAATCAGGCTCTTACCGACAAATTCCTGAGTTTACCGTCAGAACTCAGAAAATCACTGACATGGGACAGAGGAATGGAACTGGCCAGACATCTAGAATTTACTGTCAGCACCGGCGTTAAAGTTTACTTCTGCGATCCTCAGAGTCCTTGGCAGCGGGGAACAAATGAGAACACAAATGGGCTAATTCGGCAGTACTTTCCTAAAAAGACATGTCTTGCCCAATATACTCAACATGAACTAGATCTGGTTGCTGCTCAGCTAAACAACAGACCGAGAAAGACACTGAAGTTCAAAACACCGAAAGAGATAATTGAAAGGGGTGTTGCATTGACAGATTGAATCTACAGTTGCTTTTTTTAATATATCTCGCTCAAGGCGAGCTTCATTTAACGCCTTACGCAGTTGCAGAATTTCAGATTCCAGTTCAGCCACCGTGCGGGAACCAGGAGTACCGAGCCCTTTTCTGGCGGCGGTAACCCATTGTCCTAAAGTGCCTTCAGGAAGAGATAATCGGGAAGCGCCTTCACTGATCGAAAGTTGATTTTCAAGAACCGTTCTGACAGCTTCGGCTTTGAACTCTTTAGAGTAACGTTGGGTTTTTCTGCTCATTATTAGCTCCTTCTGATGCCATTCTATTTCAGGAAGGAGTGTCCGTTAAACTCAGGCTACCTCATTGGTTCCCACTACTTATTTGGTGGACACCACTTTGTCTAATTCGTCAGATTCTGACCAGACGGTTCAGGCTGTACGCTTACAAACAACTAGTGGAAATACTTGTACTTTATAATTTCAAGGGTACGGGTCCGCTTCGTTTGATTTGCGTGTTTTTAACAATTTTAAAACCCAGACATACTGTTCCGGATGTGGCCCCACCAAAATTTCCACTGTTTTGTTCATTTGTCGGGCAATCATTTTATTGTCCGCGCTGGCAATGCAAGCATCCATTGGTGGCCGAATTTCAATAGTCAGGAGATGTTTTTTTTCATCATAAACCGGGAAAAGTGGTATAATCATAGCCTGACTGATGTTCATCAGACGTCCAATGATTGGTAATGTCGCTTTATAGGTCGCAAAAAAATCAGCAAATTCACTGTATTCAGGACCATGATCCTGATCTGGGAGGTAATATCCCCAGTATCCCTGGCGTACTGACTGAATAAATGGTTTTATCCCATCCTCCCGGGCATGTAAGCGCCCCCCGAATTTACGCCGTACTGAATTCCAGACATAATCAATCACTGGATTTCGTTGCTGATGAAACATGGCGGCCATTTTTTTTCCCTGAGCTGCCAGCAACATTGCAGGAATATCCACGCTCCAGCCATGGGGAACCAGAAAAATCACATTTCTGTTATTGTGTCGAATTTCCTCAAGAATTTCGAGGCCTTTCCAGAACACTCGTTTCTGGAACTTTTCCGGACCACGAGTTGCCAGTTCTGCCATCATCACTATGGATTGCAATGCTGTGGCAAACATTTTGTCGACAATTATTTCCCGTTCTGTATCACTCTTTTCTGGAAAACAAAGCGATAAATTAATCGTCGCCCTGCGACGAGCTTTTTTGCTCAATCTGCCCGCCCAACGCCCTATTTTTGCCAAGACAGGATCTCTGAATGAAGGGGGAAACATTGAAATACCTGCAATCATTCCCAAAAGGAACCATGTAGACCAGTAAACAGGGGAAAGATAATTTTTCTTAAATTCAGGAATAAACTCAGATTTATATTTTTTCATTATTTAGTGCAAATGCCTCTACCAAAATTATCATTACTGTTTTATTCAGAGAATACATCAAACCTTAATTTAAATCCTGATGTTCTGAGTGTACAGGATATGCATCCAAAGAGCGGATAGTAGTTTCATGGATATAATCCAGCAAAGCGTATCGTTTTCGGTACTCAGAGCGTTTTTTACTGGCTATATCGCTTAGCGGCTTTCGAATCACCTGGGTTGGTAATCTGTACCAGTCACCACAGGCTTTTCCTGCTACAGACTCCCAGAAATCACTATAGACCGCAACAAAGGTTTTGCGTTTCTGATACCAGTATCTCAATTGCCGGAAAACATGACTGTGCTCACTGACTGCCAGACACTCAGAGATATTGCAAGCTTTCATCAACGCACAAAATGCTTCAAAAATAATCCGTTTTGGGAAAATCCCATAACAGGCCCGGGTTGCGCACCGAATAACATCAGGTCCGGTATTTTTAGGGGCTCCCTGTAATCCGCCAATAAAAGCAATGTGTCCATTTTGAGTCAGAATGACTGAAAATGTTAACCGGGCAATAACTGTTTTATTGTAAAACAATGACAACATCAACTCTCCTTCCCGGTCAAAACCACTGGGAGAACACTGGATATCAAAATTCTCTCCATCTTTCCCGATGAATTGGACTAATGATACCGATTTTTGTGGAAACAAAAATTTAGAATATTTTTCTGGCAAATTTTACACAAAGCGATAATGCTCAAGAATATATTGCCCACGGGTCCAGGCGCGCCCCCCTTTATGCAAATAAGGGCGATGAATTCTTGCTGGCAACGTGGGGTGTATTGCCATAATATCCTCAATGCACGGCAAGGAACGCAGTTCATAATAATATCGAATACTGACAACCGGATTTATAGAACATCGCAAAATGTACATGAACCGAAATTTTCTGTGTTCCCACTTCCCCGGTAGTGAATCTGAGGAAAAAATAATCCTTTTAAGGAAACCGATAAATGATAAGTTACTTATAGAAAACATATTGTTACTTTTGCTTCGCTAATGTGAGTATTTTTAACGCAGTTTTATTAATATCAAACCGCTCTTCTATATCCTGTTTTGCCAGGTGAGCCATCTGATAAAAACGCCCAGGGTCATTAAAAAAATCATTCAGGGCGCACATCCATGCGTGCTTATTACCTGCTGGTAACAATGTCCCGGTCTGGTTGTTCTGAATAACCTCAGGGATTCCACCAATCTGAGTGGCCACTACAGGCACAGAAAATTCCGATGCTTCTGCCAGCACCATACCAAAAGATTCGTTTTCTGAAGGCAGAACCACCAGACTGGCAACCCGATATACGGGGGCGGCAGGAAAAACATTGTCAGCAATAAAAACATCATCATGCATGCCCATACTGTCAATCTGATACTGTAAATGTTCCCGCAGTTCAGGTGAACCAGACCCCACAATCAACCAACAGAACTGTCGTCCATTCATTTTTAAATGGAACAGTAAATTCAACATAAATTCGTGCCCTTTTTCCGGGCGCAACATTCCTACCTGAGCAATTACGGGGCATCCTCTTCGGGACGCCAGCCAGGAAAGAACACTCGGAGGCAAACTGTTTCGGGAATCAACGTATAATTCCTGGAAATCAAAGCCAGGAGGCACAACAGTAACCCGAGTTCGACATCCTTCCTGCTCCAGATGTGTCTTCATATTTGTTCCGGGAACAATCACCTCATCGCAAAAATGATTTATTGAAAAAAATTTTGTTTTTCGTGTCAAATATGTCTTTTGCCTGATAATTCTGAATGGATGTTTCCAGGTAAAAAACCGTACCAAACCAACAATATTACTATCATGTCCACTGTGACAAACGATTGCATCGGGCTGAAAACTATGAACTATTCCGAGTAATCTCCATACAGTAGGAATGTGAAGACTGTTTCGAAATAACGCGAATGTGATATCAATTCCAAACTTACTGGCTTCAAAAGCAATTTTGCTGTTCTCCCTGCAGACAAGCAGAACTGAATGCCCCATTTTCTTCAGGGCCTTCATTTGAGCAACAGCCTGTAATTCCTGACCACCTATATTCGGTGATGATTCCGTAAATAGTATATTCATTATCAGTCATCCGGTAATCTTGGCCCCTTATGAAGGGCCAGCAACGATGAAAAAAACGGTGTTGTATAATAAAAAAGTCGTCTTTTCAGCCATACGCAATTTTCCCGTTCCTTGGTGCTTATTCTTCCTATCCGTGTAGTTCCTTTAGCAGGAGCATTCATTCTTCTTTCTGTTGTATATAAATAATGGAATCCAAGTTCTTCAGCGATCTGAATATAATCCTTGTTATAATAACCTTCCGGCCAACACAAATGTTTACTGCATTTTCCTGTCATTTTTTTTAAATATTCTCTCCCGCTCAATAAGTCCTGCCGAAGATGTTTACACTGTTCTTCTCGTGAAGTGAACTTTTTATCCCAACGTGTATGAGTATGTGTATGAACATGAAATTCGACCAGACCAGATTGCAACATTTCGTTCACTTCAGACCAGCGAAGCATAACATTATCAGCATTCCCGGTTGCTATTTGATGTTCGCAATCGCGATGAGAATATTCCTTTCCAGGAGAGTGACGAACCGGACCATTTCCAATAAAACTGGTAATTAAAAAAATATGTGCCTTGAGATTAAACTCGTTTAATAAAGGATATACCTGAAACCAGTTGTCAAGGTATCCATCATCAAATGTCAACATAACGCTTTTACGGGGAAGTTTTCCGCCCCGATAAAAAAACTCCAGTTCATCTGATGACAGTGTTTTCCAGTTGTTTTCAGCCAACCATTTCATTTGTTTCCGGAATGTCTCGGGAGAAAGTGTAACCAGTCCTGGGCAATGGCTGACATGATGATACATTAATACCGGAACATGATTTGCTTTAAACAAAATGCCCCCTCCGTTTAAAATTTAAAGTTTCTGGCACCCAGTAAGTAGAGATAAAAGGAAAGCCTAATAAAGTTGGTGAGCTTTATATACTACTAAATCAAACATCAACAATTTATAAACAATAATATATTATCATATCTTTTAAAAACGGCTCACTAAGAACCTTGAGGTGGCACACTAAATTTAGCTACCTGAACAGGACACGCGGCTAAGTGAGTAAACTCTCAGTCAGAGGTGACTCACAAGACAAAACAGTTTCAACCAGTAAAAAAATGTAAACACCATTCGCATGAATTTCGTAGTTAAGATCTGAAGCTTGCAGAATGCATCGGTGTTACTGCCGGAGTCCGTGAACTTAGTCTGCATGAATCACCACAGCTTTACATCTGTCGCAGTAAACAGCAAAATCAGCAAACTTACTTAATTATATCGAGTGCGATTACAATCGCTGGCGATGGTACAGTTGGTGTGGCGGTCTCAGTCCGGAACAATTTGAAAATCAGAATCTCACTTAAAGCGGCATCCATTTTACAAAAGATGGCCGTCTGTGTATTTGTAATGAATACCTTCTACATGTTTAGAGTGCATAATCCACGACAAGGCGATATCCTAAAAATTAGCTAGCAGGCAACTTTGATGGCATAGATAATGTTTTTAGTAAAAAAGAGTTGACTGAATATAATACAGCCTCTTCCTACATAAGAAGGAATGTGCTCACAAAAAAAAACCATTAGTCTGCTTCCTGTTCTTACAATAATCAGTATTATGTGTTTTATTTATATAGCAAAATATGCTTGTTACACCTGTCATAATTAGGCACGATAAAATTATTGACTGAACCCTGGGGGAGAAAGATGCACAGTGATTATTATAATATGGTTTTTGGTGAAAAATTGGCAAATATTTTATATGGAGCTAACTCTCAATTTTTTTACGAGAGAAATGTCATAGAAGAGGCAGTCAACGCTTTATTCTGTGAGCGTGAAATAATAAACAACAAGAACATAATAAAGAAGCTGATGTTCTTTTTGTCAGATGTTAATCACACCAAGAAAGATGTTGTTCAGAGCGCACTTAATATTATCATTGACATTACATCAGGTGATATTTGAGATTTTACATAAAAGATAATCTCTCAAGGAGTCTTATCTGAAAGCGAAATATATAGTCCCTCTCGTTTTGTAATATCGATTGGCTTTGTTGAATCGGTTACGTACCCCGGAGCCGGTCATATTTTCAGGTAATACACACGCTTTCAGACATTTCGGCTTTCGTCATTTTGGTATCATGGGCATAGCTTCTGCTACCTAACCATCATAATCACGCAGCTTCAGTGAAGCAGTGACCACCTGAACCGCCCCGGGTTTCCTGGAGAGTGTTTTATCTGTGAACTCAGGCTGCCAGATCATCGTTTCCGATGGAAGCATAATAAGCTTTTTCTGCTTCTGCCGGTGGGATATGGCCCTGCCTTTCCAGCAATCGTCGATTGTTATACCAGTCCACCCACGTGAGTGTGGTCAGCTCATCATACTGACACGTGCATTACCCCTACCGCGATAATGCAACCGTACAATATAGGGCGTTTCCTAAACGCAGCCCTCATCACTCCAATCCAACAAGACACAGCATTTTTGATCACGAAGAAAGACAAATAATTTCCGTAAATGTTTCCGTTGTTACAAATAACAACAGTGTTTTACATTTCTTTGGCCTCAGGCCCGCGCATGTTGCCATTCGATGTCATTTTCCTGACTCGTTTCTTCTTTATGGTGTAGTGTGATCTTCACTTTATGGATGCTAACAATATGAAAAGAAAAATTATTCCCGTGCTAATCGGTTGTACGCTCTCTTTCTCTGCCCTGGCGGCACAACCTACGGCTGAGCGCTATGTCGTCAGTTTTCCAGAAGGCACGCACGTGAACTACGCCGGCGCATTTGCCAGTGCATTCCCGAACGGCCTTCCGGTTGGGATAGGTTCTGGTCTGCTGTTCACCGGTAAACAGGGCGATGCCCTGACATTCGCAACCATTACCGATCGCGGTCCGAACGCGGATTCACCGAAAGAGGGGAAAAACGAAACTAAAATTTTCGTTACGCCAGATTTCGCGCCGCTGCTGATGACGATTCGTGTACAAAACGGCAAAGCGGAGGCCATCGATCCCCGTCCTCTGCATGACGATAAAGGCGCGATCAACGGTCTGCCGCTGGCAAGCGACGTGATTGGCTCCACCAATGAAGTGGCCTTCAGCGACACGTTACATAGACTGAAGGGGGATAATCGCGGGCTGGATACGGAAGGGATCACTCCGGATGGTAAAGGAGGTTACTGGCTGTGCGATGAGTATGGCCCGTTCCTGATTAACATCGACAGTAAAGGGAAAATCCAGGCAATCCACGGTCCGCAGGCGGCGGAAGGGGAAAAAGCGATTGCGGGCGGTTTGCCAAATATCCTCAAATGGCGTCAGGCGAACCGCGGCTTTGAAGGCCTCACCCGTATGCCGGACGGGCGTATTATTGTCGCCGTGCAAAGTACGCTGGATATCGACGCTAAGAGCAAGAAAAAGGCGCTGTTTACGCGTCTGGTGAGCTTCGATCCGGCAAGCGGAAAAACCGCGATGTACGGTTATCCTATCGACAGCGCGGCCTACAGCAAAAACAGCGACGCTAAAATCGGAGACATCGTGGCGCTCGATAACCAGCACATCCTGCTGATCGAACAGGGAAGAGATAAAAACAACAGAATGCGTAACCTGATTTACGAGGTCGATCTCAATAAGGCGAGCGACCTGTCAGGCTTCGACAAGCCGGGTGAGTATCCGGAGTTTGATGATGAGAAAACCCTGTCACAGCGCGGCATTACCCTTGCGCAGAAAACGCAGGTTGTTGATCTGCGCTCCTTGGGCTGGCAGCAGGAGAAGGCTGAAGGGTTGGCGCTGATCGACAGCAAAACGCTGGCGGTGGCGAACGATAACGACTTTGGCGTGAAGGTGGCGATGCAACATCCGGTCGAGGGCAAGACATTCAAGGATTATCGGGTGAACGCGGAAGGAAAGCTGACGCTTGACGACAAGCAGGTTGAAACGACCCTCAGAGTGAAGCCACTGGAGAAACCGGAGTCTGACAGTGAACTGTGGATTGTGACGCTGCCGGAAGCGTTGAAATAAGTTTATAAGGTACGGACAGCAGTATCGCTTAGTTTTTCAAATTCATGTATGTGAACAATATTGGGGTTCCGGCGTAGACCCCCAATGAAAGCGTCACCACGTGAAAACATGCCTGCACGGTTTACACGTCATCCCATGGTGGCAGCCGGTTAACTTTCCTGCGCCACCAGTGGAAAAAGGCCATAAGCAGTCCGAACAAAAGTAAGCGTACAGCGAGGGCCGTATTGACGGGGATGTGTTATTCAGCTGGCAGTGCTATGCGCCACGGAAGCAGTTCGCTGACCCGGTTGACCGGCCAGTCTGCTATGACGCCAAGCACATGGCGAAG
>SKEX01000704.1_pt1 | contig 18535 bp, 23 predicted proteins | sample 4841451 | NCBI WGS metagenome assembly SKEX01 (sample SAMN11008798, study PRJNA524170) | human gut metagenome | isolation source: fecal sample from pouch patient p38, | place: Israel: Tel-Aviv | reverse complement strand
GCGAACAAGGTGCTGGCGCTGAAAGTGGATCCGGAGTCGCCGGAGTCTTTTATGTTACGCCCAAAACGTCGCCGCTGGGTTAATGAAAAGTACACGCGCTGGGTTAAGACGCAGCCGTGCGCATGTTGTGGAAAGCCTGCTGATGATGCCCACCACCTGATAGGTCACGGTCAGGGTGGGATGGGTACAAAAGCGCATGACCTTTTTGTGTTGCCTTTGTGCAGAAAGCATCACGACGAGGTGCATGCGGATACCGTGGTATTTGAAGAGAAGTATGGCTCCCAGTTGGAGCTGATATTTCGTTTTATTGATCGTGCGCTGGCAATTGGCGTGCTGGCGTAAGTGGAGAACTCTAAATGATTAATCCTTCTGAAATTGGCAAAACGGGTGAAATGGTTCGTCTTCGTACTCTGGAAAGTATCTGGGTTCAGGGGAAGCTCCGCATGTGGGGGCGTTGGTCTTATATCAGTGGAGGGACTAGCGGTAACATGTTTAACCAACTGCTTGTATCCAGCAAAATTACCAAAACTGCAATCAACGATGCGCTGCGCCGTATGAAAAAGTCAGGCATTACGAAACCAGAGCTCGAAGCTTATTTGCGCGAAATACTCAACAGTAAAAACAAAAGTAGTCTGGCGTTTTGCTCGGACGATGAAGGCCTGAAGATTGACGGTGTGATCGCCTCGGTGCTGATGAATAATGATTACCGTTCTCTATACGGTGTGATTGTTGGCCGGTATCGTCTGCGTAAGAGCAAGTTGCAAATGGCCAATGAGCTTCATATTAAACATCCTGACTGGGCGCTCATTACCTGTCGCCGCCGAGTTGACACATGGATAAGTTTGGCCGAATCGCTCCTGTACGTTCCACTATGTGATGCGTTTGGCACAAATAGCGACAGATTTAAATTGCAAAGTGAGCAAGAAAGTGCTTGAATCGTGATAAGCTCGGGACGAAAAGCGAACTGAGCAACATAATAGTAAGAACCCGCCATTGTGCGGGTTTTTTTGTCTGCACAACAGGTAAGAGCACTGAACCCGCAGACCTCGCGGAACTGGTGAAAGGTGCCGCGCAGTGCTCTTATCGTTGTGGTGAAGCTCAATGGCGAGCTAGCAGATAGGCGACAGTGAAAATACTAGTCATGTATCTGACCGCCGCGCGTACTGCAATCGGCAGCGCACCGATGGAAGCCGGTTCGATTCCGGCCGCCACAACCCAAACTGAGCCGTAGCCACTGGCTGTCCTGAACTCCTCAGTTATAGTTACGCTGCGGCCTTCTTTTTCCCCTTCCTAATACAAGAACTACGCAATCCGTTACTGGCGGAGGCGTTGCTATGAAATCCATGGATAAGATAACAACGGGTGTCGCCTATGGCACCTCGGCAGGCAGTGCCGGGTACTGGTTTTTGCAGTGGATTGATCAGGTTAGTCCGTCACAGTGGGCTGCTATTGGTGTGCTGGGGAGTCTGGCACTGGGCTTTCTGACTTATCTGACGAATCTGTACTTCAAGATAAAAGAGGACCGTCGCAAGGCGGCGCGGGGAGAGTAATTCAATGGAACATAATAATGAAAAATCCAGAGAGCACTCTGGAAACAGCAAACATTATTCCATTGCTCATTCATTCGGCGGCTTTCGTGATGTAGTCGGACAGGGTGCTGAGAGAGAACAGGAGAGTAATACAATGACTCAAAACCATGAACTGGTTGTTAAAGGAACCCGAAATTTTGAGAATAAAATTGCGGTGATTTTAACCCTGCGTGACAAAAAGCGTTTTGCCGGTGAGATATTTGACTTACACATCAACCTTGAACGACAGGAAGGCGCCACTCTGGAGTTTTATGAGTCAGAGGCAATAAAACGGGCAAAGACATTGTTCCGGGATGTTGCTGCAGGGTTATGTGAAGGGGACGAGCTGTCGCCGGAAAAGCGCCCCATAATTTTAGAGGCGCAGAATGTGTGGATAACCTACAAAGGAAAGCTACCGGGAAGAATTACTGGTTCTCTGAAGACTCCGCCGAAATGGTAATTTCACCAGCATATTTTTCTTCCAGTAATGCCGCCAGCCACTTGAAAGAATTTTGTTGTTCCTGGGACCATTTGGGGTTGCGTGACTCAAGCAGAAGTGATGCCAGTGTTGGTTGCATTTGTTCTCTGGGAATTGAGAAGGCCAGATATGAAAATGCAACAGTGAGGGCATTTACATCATCCCGAAGCCTGGAAATGCAGTCGAGCAACTCCTGTAGAGAAATGGTGCTATTGTCCATAAACAATCCTCTCCATTGTATTTAACTATTCCTTGCCTGATTCAACAGGCCGGGACAGATAAACATATCCAGGGTTCAGAAACCGATAAATCCTGATAAATATCCATGAGCGCAAAAATCAAATACGGCCTGTCAGCTGCTGTTCTGGCGCTGATTGCTGCAGGCGCGTCTGCTCCTCAAATACTTGACCAGTTTCTGGATGAAAAAGAGGGTAACCACACTACGGCATACCGCGATGGTTCCGGTATATGGACCATCTGTCGTGGTGCCACAATGGTGGATGGTAAGCCCGTCATACCGGGAATGAAGCTGTCGAAGGAAAAATGCGACCAGGTTAACGCTATTGAACGTGATAAGGCGCTGGCATGGGTGGAGCGCAATATTAAAGTACCTCTGACCGAACCACAGAAAGCGGGTATAGCGTCATTTTGTCCCTATAACATTGGCCCCGGTAAGTGTTTCCCGTCGACGTTTTATAAGCGGCTGAATGCCGGTGATCGTAAGGGTGCATGCGAGGCGATTCGCTGGTGGATAAAGGATGGTGGGCGTGACTGCCGTATCCGTTCAAATAACTGTTACGGCCAGGTTATTCGTCGTGACCAGGAAAGTGCATTAGCCTGTTGGGGAATAGATCAGTGAGCAGAGTCGCCGCGATTATTTATGCTCTGGTTATCTGCATCATCGTCTGCCTGTCGTGGGCGGTAAATCATTACCGTGATAACGCCATGACCTACAAAGAGCAGCGCGATAAGGCCACATCCACAATCGCTGACATGCAGAAGCGTCAACGTGACGTAGCAGAACTCGATACCAGATATACAAAGGATCTTGCTGATGCTAACGCGACTATCGAAAGTCTCCGTGCTGATGTTTCTGCTGGGCGTAAACGCCTGCAAGTCGCCGCCACCTGTGCAAAGTCAACGACCGGAGCCAGCAGCATGGGCGATGGAGAAACCCCAGGACTTACAGCAGATGCTGAACTCAATTATTACCGTCTCCGAAGTGGAATCGACAAGATAACCGCGCAGGTTAACTACCTGCAGGAGTACATCAGGACTCAGTGCCTGAAATAAATTTTTTTGCAAATCACAAAGTCAATTTAATGAGCCTCGCGATGCGGGGCTTTTTTATGTCCGCAGTAAACGCGCTTCACACGCGCCACTTATGAACACAGAACCTCTCAGGATGACCCTTGAGGATGCCGGTTTGGTGATCGGTGCCTTTCTGTGGGCCGGAATCCTGTGTGACAAGGTTCATCACTAAAAGGTGATCACTGATGCATTATCCAACTATCGTTAACGGCATTGATTTCAAAGAACTGGTTTTTATTACTAACAATGACCCGGTCACCGATTCATTTATGGTGGCGAAAGCATTTCGTAAACGACATGACAACGTTGTTCGTGATGTAGAAAGAACCATTGCTGCTTGTCCTGAAGAGTTTGATACAAAACTCAATTTTGAGGTTTGCTATAAAAACAATGAGTTACAGAATGGTAAGCCACAAAAATTCTATCGGCTACGTAAGGATGGGTTGATGCTTTTGGTTATGTCCTACACCAAAAAAGAAGCAATGCGTATCAAAATTGCTTACATCAACGCATTCAACTGGATGTACGCCATGCTTCAGGTTGGTCATCGTCAATTTGAAGAAGAGCGAAACGCCGTAATGCTGGAGTACATGAAAGAAAAGGATGTCGCCAGTATGTCAGGCCGTCTGCTCAATCGCTGGGGAAGAACGAAAAAACCTCAATTGCTTGCAAAGCTGGAACGTCTGGAGAAACAAGGACAGTTTTTATTACCGGGATTCGATAAAGGTATTCGAGCCTGACACATTATGCGCTGTATCGTCGCCTGTCCGGTGCGATGGTGGAAGAAAACGGGCTTTATTACAATTGATAATCATTATCATTTTATCGGGTCCTTTCCGGCGATCCGAGCCGTTACGGGGCGTCGACCTCGCGGTTTTTCGCTATTTATGAGATTTTTTGAGGGGGTGGTTGTTGTTTAATTGTTTGGTATATCTAATTGATAAGTAAGGTGAAAATAAAATAAATACAACAACCTTACGATGTGCTTTGATGTCATTAATGTGAAAAAATTAAATGATATCAAATGGTTTTGTAAAAACACATGGTTGTTGTATCGCTTTTTATCGATGACTTATGGAGAGGAGATGGCCTTTTTATTGAATAAAAGTGATATGGCCTCCTCCATCGGTATCTCTGTTCAGGCATTTGATAAATGGGGTGTTCCTCCTGTCGAGCGTCGGGGGAGGGAAGTTTTTTATGACGTTAAAACTGTACTGGAGATAGATCGCGAGCGGCGACAACACAATCATAGAACACCTGATGACGGGGGCGATCTGGAGGAAAGGCTGCTTCGGGCCAGAGCTGAACTGACAGAAGAACAGGCCGTAGCTCAAAAACTTAAAAATCAGGTAACCGAAGGTAAGCTCATCGATTTAGACTTCTGCGTTTTCGCCCTCAGCAAGCTGGCGATGGCATTGTCCAGTACGCTTGATTCTATTCCGTTATCCATGCAGCGACAGTTCCCGGATTTAACGCCACGTCATCTTGACCATCTGAAAACCCTTATTGCGAAGGGCGCAAATCAGTGTGCGCGGGCAGGGGATAAATTACCGGATTTGCTGGATGAATATATCAGAGCAACAACTGAATAATCTGATGGCTGCCGTTTCGGTTGCGCTGCAGCCTCTGGTCAGGGTTGTACCGATGACGGCAGTTGAATGGGCTGATCAAAATTATTATCTGCCGAAAGAATCCTCATACGGTGACGGCGAATGGAAAACGCTGCCGTTCCAGATCGCCATCATGAACAGTATGGGGAATGATCAGGTCCGCACTGTTAATCTGATTAAATCTGCCCGTATTGGTTATACAAAGATGTTGCTGGGGGTGGTCGGGTATTTTATTGAGCATAAATCCCGAAACAGTCTGCTTTTTCAGCCCACGGATTCTGCCGCTGAAGATTTTATGAAGTCTCACGTGGAGACGACGATTAGGGACGTGCCATGCCTGAAAGACCTTTCCCCATGGCTGGGTCGTAAACATCGTGATAATACCCTCACGCTGAAACGCTTTTCATCGGGCGTCGGTTTCTGGTGCCTGGGCGGCGCTGCCGCCAAAAACTACCGTGAAAAATCCGTGGACGTGGTCTGCTATGACGAACTCTCATCGTTTGAACCTGATGTTGAAAAAGAGGGCTCGCCAACCCTGCTGGGGGATAAGCGTATTGAGGGCTCTGTATGGCCAAAATCCATTCGCGGCTCGACGCCTAAAATCAAAGGCTCCTGCCAGATCGAAAAAGCCGCTAACGAGTCGGCACATTTCATGCGTTTTTATGTGCCCTGCCCGCACTGTGGGGAGGAGCAGTATCTGAAATTTGGTGATGATGCCTCGCCTTTCGGTCTTAAGTGGGAGAAGGACAGCCCCGAAAGCGTTTTCTACCTTTGTGAGCATCATGGCTGTGTGATCCATCAGTCTGAGCTTGACCAGAGTAACGGGCGGTGGATCTGTGAAAACACGGGCATGTGGACCCGTGACGGCCTGATGTTTTTCAGCGCCCGGGGTGATGAAATTCCGCCGCCGCGCTCCATCACTTTCCATATCTGGACGGCGTACAGTCCGTTCACCACCTGGGTACAGATAGTCTATGACTGGCTGGATGCACTGAAAGATCCCAACGGCCTGAAAACCTTTGTGAACACCACGCTGGGCGAGACCTGGGAAGAGGCCGTGGGCGAAAAACTCGATCACCAGGTACTGATGGATAAGGTTGTGCGTTACACGGCGGCGGTGCCTGCCCGGGTGGTTTATCTGACGGCGGGCATTGACTCGCAGCGAAACCGTTTTGAGATGTATGTCTGGGGATGGGCTCCGGGAGAGGAAGCCTTTCTGGTGGATAAAATCATCATTATGGGACGTCCCGATGAGGAAGAGACGCTGTTACGTGTGGATGCGGCGATCAACAAAAAATACTGCCATGCAGACGGAACCGAAATGACCATTTCCCGTGTCTGCTGGGACATCGGGGGGATCGATGGAGAAATCGTTTATCAGAGGTCAAAAAAACACGGTGTTTTCCGGGTGCTGCCGGTAAAAGGCGCATCTGTCTATGGCAAGCCGGTGATCACCATGCCAAAAACCCGCAATCAGCGGGGCGTGTATCTGTGTGAAGTGGGGACGGACACCGCAAAAGAAATTCTCTATGCCCGTATGAAAGCCGATCCCACGCCTGCGGATGAATCCACGTCGTATGCCATCCGTTTTCCTGATGATCCGGAGATTTTTTCGCAGACAGAGGCGCAGCAACTGGTCGCGGAAGAGCTTGTGGAGAAGTGGGAAAAAGGAAAGATGCGTCTGCTGTGGGATAACAAAAAGCGGCGTAACGAAGCGCTGGACTGCCTGGTGTATGCCTACGCGGCATTACGTGTGTCCGTGCAACGCTGGCAGCTTGATCTGGCTGTACTGGCAAAATCCCGGGAAGAAGAGACGACCCGGCCAACTCTTAAAGAACTGGCAGCGAAGCTGTCCGGAGGAGTGAATGGTTACAGTCGCTGAACTGCAGGCGCTGCGTCAGGCGCGCCTTGATTTATTAACCGGTAAACGGGTGGTGTCTGTCCAGAAAGATGGTCGCAGAATTGAATATACGGCGGCTTCTCTGGATGAGCTTAACCGGGCGATCAATGATGCGGAGTCGGTACTGGGGACAACCCGACGTCGCCGTCGTCCGCTGGGAGTGAGGTTATGAAAAGAACGCCTGTCCTGATTGATGTGAACGGCGTTCCGCTTCGTGAGAGTCTCAGCTACAACGGGGGCGGCGCAGGATTTGGCGGGCAAATGGAGGAGTGGTTGCCACCGGCGCAGAGTGCCGATGCGGCCCTGCTGCCCGCGTTGCGTCTGGGGAATGCCCGGGCAGATGATCTGGTGCGTAATAACGGAATAGCGGCTAATGCGGTGGCTCTGCATAAGGATCACATTGTCGGGCATATGTTTCTGATCAGCTACCGTCCGAACTGGCGCTGGCTGGGGATGCGGGAGACCGCAGCAAAAAGCTTTGTCGATGAGGTGGAGGCGGCCTGGTCGGAATACGCCGAAGGGATGTCTGGCGAGATCGACGTGGAAGGAAAACGCACGTTCACGGAATTTATCCGGGAAGGCGTGGGTGTTCATGCGTTTAACGGCGAAATCTTTGTGCAGCCGGTCTGGGATGCGGAGACTACGCAGCTGTTTCGTACGCGTTTTAAAGCCGTGAGTCCGAAACGGGTGGACACGCCAGGATACGGTTTGGGGAACCGCTTTCTGCGGGCCGGGGTGGAGGTCGATCGGCATGGACGGGCCGTTGCGTACCATATCTGTGAGGATGATTTTCCGCTCTCTGGTAGTGGACGATGGGAACGGATCCCGCGTGAACTTCCCACCGGGCGTCCGGCCATGCTGCATATTTTCGAGCCGGTTGAGGACGGGCAGACCCGTGGGGCTAATCAGTTTTACAGCGTCATGGAACGGCTGAAAATGCTCGATTCCCTGCAGGCAACACAGCTTCAGTCAGCCATAGTGAAGGCGATGTATGCAGCGACGATTGAAAGTGAACTTGATACCGAAAAGGCCTTTGAATATATCGCCGGTGCGCCGGAGGGGCAGAAGGATAATCCGCTTATTAATATTCTGGAGAAGTTCTCCAGCTGGTATGACACGAATAACGTGACACTGGGCGGTGTCAAAATTCCGCACCTTTTCCCCGGTGATCATCTGAAACTACAGACTGCGCAGGATTCAGACAATGGATTTTCTGCGCTTGAACAGGCGCTGCTGCGGTATATCGCCGCCGGTCTTGGCGTTTCCTACGAACAGTTGTCCCGTGATTACTCGAAGGTCAGTTATTCAAGTGCCCGCGCCTCCGCCAATGAGTCGTGGCGCTATTTTATGGGGCGGCGAAAATTTATTGCGGCCCGGCTGGCCACGCAGATGTTTTCCTGCTGGCTGGAAGAGGCTCTTCTGCGGGGGATTATTCGTCCGCCACGGGCGCGTTTTGATTTTTATCAGGCGCGTTCATCCTGGTCACGGGCAGAGTGGATTGGAGCCGGAAGAATGGCCATTGACGGGCTCAAGGAGGTCCAGGAATCGGTGATGCGCATTGAGGCCGGACTGAGCACGTATGAGAAAGAGCTGGCGCTGATGGGTGAGGATTATCAGGACATTTTCCGCCAGCAGGTCAGGGAATCTGCAGAGCGGGAAAAAGCCGGACTCTCACGTCCGGTGTGGATAGCGCAGGCGTATCAGCAGCAGATAGCGGCGAGTCGCAGGCCGGAAGAGGAGACAACACCACGTGAGACGTAATCTTTCACACATTATTGCCGCAGCATTCAATGAACCGCTGCTTCTGGAGCCCGCCTATGCGCGGGTTTTCTTTTGCGCGCTCGGGCGCGAGATGGGGGCAGCAAGTCTTTCGGTACCACAACAGCAGGTACAGCTTGATGCTCCCGGAATGCTGGCTGAAACGGACGAGTACATGGCCGGAGGTAAACGACCGGCCCGTGTTTACCGGGTGGTGAACGGTATTGCTGTACTGCCGGTGACCGGCATGCTGGTGCACCGGCTGGGTGGTATGCGGCCATTTTCCGGAATGACAGGCTATGACGGCATTGTCGCCTGTCTTCAGCAGGCAATGGCGGACACCGCTGTCCGGGGCGTACTGCTGGACATTGACAGTCCGGGCGGGCAGGCCGCAGGCGCGTTTGACTGCGCTGACATGATTTACCGCCTCCGTCAGCAGAAGCCGGTCTGGGCACTGTGCAATGACACGGCCTGTTCTGCAGCCATGCTGCTGGCGTCGGCCTGCTCCCGACGGCTGGTTACCCAGACATCCCGTATCGGCTCCATTGGCGTGATGATGAGCCATCTCAGCTATGCCGGTCATCTGGCGCAGGCCGGTGTGGATATCACGCTGATTTATGCCGGGGCGCACAAGGTGGATGGCAATCAGTTTGAAGCCTTACCGGAAGAGGTGCGTCAGGACATGCAGCAGCGCATTGATGCGGCACACCGGATGTTTGCCGAAAAAGTGGCGATGTATACCGGGCTGTCTGTGGATGTGGTCACGGGAACAGAGGCCGCCGTTTTTGAAGGTCAGTCCGGCATTGAGGCCGGGCTGGCGGATGAATTAGTCAATGCGTCGGATGCCATCAGTGTGATGACCACGGCGCTGTACACACATGATACAGGAGGCACTATGCCGCAATTAACTGCAACGGAAGCCGCCGCGCAGGAGAACCAGCGAGTGATGGGGATCCTGACGAGTAAGGAAGCGAAAGGACGTGAACAGCTTGCCACGATGCTGGCGGGACAACAGGGCATGAGCGTTGAACAGGCCCGGGAGATCCTGGCCGCGGCGGCACCACAGCAGCCGGTGGCATCCGCGCAGAGTGAAGCCGATCGCATTATGGCGTGTGAAGAGGCGAAAGGTCGTGAACAACTGGCGGCAACGCTGGCGGCGATGCCGGAGATGACGGTGGAAAAAGCCCGCCCGATCCTGGCAGCTTCACCGCAGGCGGATGCCGGACCATCACTCCGTGATCAGATCATGGCCCTGGATGAGGCAAAAGGGGCTGAGGCGCAGGCTGAACAGCTGGCTGCCTGCCCGGGAATGACCGTGGAGAACGCCCGGGCTGTGCTGGCTGCGGGGTCAGGTAAGGCAGAACCGGTCTCTGCATCCACAACCGCCATGTTTGAACATTTCATGGCGAACCATTCACCGGCAGCGGTACAGGGTGGCGTGCCACAGACGTCAGCAGACGGTGATGCGGACGTGAAAATGCTCATGGCCATGCCATGAAGCCAGTGCTGACCATCAATATGAGGTTTTGACAATATGGTGACGAAAACCATCACTGAACAGCGTGCGGAAGTACGTATTTTTGCCGGTAATGATCCGGCTCACACCGCCACAGGCAGCAGCGGGATTTCCTCGGCAACACCGGCACTGACGCCCCTGATGCTGGATGAAGCCACCGGGAAACTGGTGGTCTGGGACGGACAGAAAGCCGGAGGTGCGGTTGGCATACTGGTACTGCCGCTTGAAGGCACAGAGACGGTGCTGACGTATTACAAGTCGGGAACCTTTGCGACGGAGGCAATCCGCTGGCCTGACAGTGTGGATGAACACAAAAAGGCCAACGCCTTTGCAGGCAGTGTCCTGAGTCACGCGGCGCTGCCGTAACACGTTATCAGGCCACCGCGGTGGCCTGACTGATTTCAGAATGAAAGGAACTGATTTATGGGATTGTTTACGACCCGCCAGTTACTCGGTTATACCGAACAAAAAGTGAAATTTCGTGCGCTGTTTCTGGAGCTGTTTTTCCGTCGTACGGTGAATTTCCATACCGAAGAGGTGATGCTGGACAAAATTACCGGAAAAACGCCGGTGGCGGCCTATGTCTCCCCGGTTGTTGAAGGAAAAGTGCTGCGTCATCGTGGTGGTGAAACCCGCGTGTTGCGTCCGGGCTACGTCAAGCCGAAACACGAATTTAATTCCCGGCAGGCGGTTGAGCGCCTTCCTGGTGAAGATCCGGCTCAACTGAACGATCCGGCTTACCGCCGTCTGCGTATCATTACCGATAACCTCAAACAGGAAGAGTACGCGATTGTCCAGGTGGAAGAAATGCAGGCGGTAAATGCCGTGCTGTATGGCAAATACACCATGGAAGGAGACCAGTTCGAGAAAATTGAGGTCGATTTTGGCAGATCGCCGGCGAATAACATTACGCAGGCCAGTGGTAAAAAATGGTCTGAGCACGATCGTGACACGTTCGATCCTGCGCATGATATTGACCTCTACTGCGACCAGGCCAGCGGCCTTGTGAATATTGCCATTATGGACGGTACCGTCTGGCGTCTGCTGAATGGTTTTAAGCTGTTCCGCGAAAAACTGGATACCCGTCGCGGTTCAAATTCGCAACTCGAAACGGCAGTGAAAGACCTGGGGGCGGTGGTGTCTTTCAAAGGGTATTACGGTGATCTGGCCATTGTGGTGGCGAAAACGTCTTATGTGGCAGAGGACGGTACCGAAAAACGTTATCTGCCAGACGGCACGCTGGTCCTGGGGAATACTGCTGCAGATGGGATCCGTTGTTACGGTGCCATTCAGGATGCACAGGCGTTGTCTGAAGGCGTGGTGGCCTCTTCCCGTTATCCGAAACACTGGCTGACGGTGGGGGATCCCGCCCGTGAATTTACCATGACGCAGTCCGCGCCGCTGATGGTGTTGCCGGACCCGGATGAGTTTGTGGTGGTACAGGTGAAATAATCCGTGAGCGGGGGCGAAATGCCCCCGTGTCTTTTTTCACAGGGGGCTGATATGGCAACGAAAGAGCAAAATCTGAAACGGCTTGATGAACTGGCCCTGATTCTGGGGCGTGAGCCGGATATATCCGGGAGTGCCGCAGAGATAGCGCAGCGGGTGGCGGAATGGGAAGAGGAAGCAGAGGACAAAAACCAGGAGAGTGATGAGAACGAAAGGCATTTGATGACGTATAGCTACTCCACTGGCGGGGATGAAATGAGCACTGTTCGTGTACTCAAAACCCTGCATGTGGCGGGAAAACATCCGCATGATGACAGTGATATGGAGATTGTTGTTACAGGTATGACTGTCAGAGTTGATCCAGTGAATGTTGCGGAACTTGTCCTGGAGGGGCTTGTTACAGATGAAAGTTATTAATATCAGGGATAACGGTTTTGATACAGCCATTGCCCGGGCTGATGAAACGATACGCGGGCATATGGGAACGTCAGCCACCATTACATCCGGTGAGCAGCCCGGCGCAGTAATACGTGGTGTTTTTGATGACCCTGAAAATATCAGCTATGCCGGACAGGGCGTGCGCGTTGAAGGCTCCAGCCCGTCCCTGTTTGTCCGGACTGATGATGTGCGGCAACTGCGGCGTGGAGACACGCTGACCATCGGTGAGGAAAACTTCTGGATAGACCGGGTTTCGCCGGATGATGGCGGAAGCTGTCATCTCTGGCTTGGGCGGGGCGTACCGCCTGCCGTTAATCGTCGCCGCTGAAAGGGGGATGTATGGCCATACAGGGTCTTGAGCAGGCCGTTGAAAACCTCAGCCGTATCAGCAGAACGGCGGTGCCCGGTGCGTCAGCAATGGCCATTAACCGCGTGGCCACAACGGCGATTAATCAGTCTTCGTCTCAGGTCGCCCGTGAAACCCGGGTGCCGAGAAAACTTGTTAAAGAGCGATCCAGACTGAAACGGGCTACGGTCAGAAATCCGAACGCAAAAATTATCGTTAACCGCGGCGATCTTCCTGTGATTAAGCTGGGGATCAGGATGCTGGGACGTCGCCCGAACAGCATACTCAAAGCCGGTCAGCATCGTTATCAGCGGGCATTCATCCAGCGACTGAATAATGGGCGCTGGCATGTTATGCAACGTCTGCCAGAAGCCAGGTATGCGAAGGGCAATGACGATAAGGGAAGGAAAAAGCGTAATCGTCTTCCCATTCAGGTGGTGAAAATTCCGATGTCGGCCCCACTGAAACAGGCTTTTGATGAGAACGTTAACCGTATCCGACGCGAACGTCTGCCAAAAGAACTGAGCTATGCGCTGAAACAACAACTGAGGATTGTGATAAAGCGATGAAAAATACTGATATCCGTACAGCCGTACTGGATGCACTGGAGAAGCATGACACCGGGGCGACGCTTTTTGATGGTCGCCCCGCTGTTTTTGATGAGGCGGATTTTCCGGCAGTTGCCGTTTATCTCACCGGCGCTGAATACACGGGCGAAGAGCTGGACAGCGATACCTGGCAGGCGGAGCTGCATATTGAAGTTTTCCTGCCTGCTCAGGTGCCGGATTCAGAGCTGGATGCGTGGATGGAGTCCCGGATTTATCCGGTGATGAGTGATATCCCGGCACTGTCAGATTTGATCACCAGTATGGTGGCCAGTGGCTATGACTACCGGCGCGACGATGATGCGGGCCTGTGGAGTTCAGCCGATCTGACTTATGTCATTACCTATGAAATGTGAGGACGATATGCCAACACCAAATCCTCTGGCACCGGTGAAAGGGGCCGGGACCACACTGTGGGTTTATAAGGGGAACGGTGACCCTTATGCGAACCCGCTTTCAGACGTTGACTGGTCGCGTCTGGCTAAAGTTAAAGACCTGACGCCCGGCGAACTGACCGCTGAGTCCTATGACGACAGTTATCTCGATGATGAAGATGCGGACTGGGCCGCGACCGGACAGGGGCAGAAATCCGCCGGAGATACCAGCTTCACGCTGGCGTGGATGCCCGGAGAGCAGGGGCAGCAGGCGCTGCTGGCGTGGTTTAATGAAGGTGATACCCGTGCCTATAAAATCCGCTTCCCGAACGGCACGGTCGATGTGTTCCGCGGCTGGGTCAGCAGCATCGGTAAGGCGGTGACGGCGAAAGAAGTGATCACCCGCACGGTGAAAGTCACTAACGTGGGTAAACCTTCTGTAGCGGAAGAACGCAGCAAAATTACGCCGGTCAGTGCGATTAAGGTGACGCCGACATCCGGTACGGTGGCAAAAGGGAAAACAACCACCCTGACGGTTTCTTTTGAGCCGGAAAGTGCAACCGACAAGACGTTCAGAGCGGTTTCCGCCGATCCGTCGAAAGCCACCATTAGTGTGAAAGATATGACAATTACGGTAAACGGCGTGGCGACAGGTAAGGTGCAGATCCCTGTGGTGAGCGGAAATGGTCAGTTCGCCGCAGTGGCTGAAGTCACCGTTACTGAAGCGGGCGCTGCAGGGTAAACGGAGGTAATACATGTTTCTGAAAACAGAACAATTTGAACATAACGGCGTGACCGTCACGCTTTCTGAACTGTCAGCCCTGCAGCGTATTGAGCATCTCGCCCTGATGAAACGGCAGGCAGAACAGGCGGAGTCAGACAGCAACCGGAAGTTTACTGTGGAAGACGCCATCAGAACCGGCGCGTTTCTGGTGGCGATGTCCCTGTGGCATAACCATCCGCAGAAGACGCAGATGCCGTCCATGAATGAAGCCGTTAAACAGATTGAGCAGGAAGTGCTTACCACCTGGCCCACGCAGGCAATTTCTCATGCTCAAAACGTGGTGTACCGGCTGTCCGGTATGTATGAGTTTGTGGTGAATAATGCCCCTGAACAGGCAGATGACGCCGGGCCTGCAGAGCCTGTTTCTGCGGGAAAGTGTTCGACGGTGAGCTGAGTTTTGCCCTGAAACTGGCGCGTGAGATGGGGCGACCCGACTGGCGCGCCATGCTTGCCGGGATGTCATCCACGGAGTATGCCGACTGGCACCGCTTTTACAGTACCCATTATTTTCATGATGTTCTGCTGGATATGCATTTTTCCGGGCTGACGTACACCGTGCTCAGCCTGTTTTTCAGCGATCCGGATATGCATCCGCTGGATTTCAGTCTGCTGAACCGGCGTGAGGCTGACGAAGAGCCTGAAGATGATGTGCTGATGCAGAAAGCGGCAGGGCTTGCCGGAGGCGTCCGCTTTGGCCCGGACGGGAATGAAGTTATCCCCGCTTCCCCGGATGTGGCGGACATGACGGAGGATGACGTAATGCTGATGACAGTATCAGAAGGGATCGCAGGAGGAGTCCGGTATGGCTGAACCGGTAGGCGATCTGGTCGTTGATTTAAGTCTGGATGCGGCCAGATTTGACGAGCAGATGGCCAGAGTCAGGCGTCATTTTTCCGGTACGGAAAGTGATGCGAAAAAAACAGCGGCAGTCGTTGAACAGTCAATGAACCGGCAGGCGCTGGCTGCACAGAAAGCGGGGATTTCCGTCGGGCAGTATAAAGCCGCCATGCGTATGCTGCCTGCACAGTTCACCGACGTGGCCACGCAGCTTGCAGGCGGGCAAAGTCCGTGGCTGATCCTGCTGCAACAGGGGGGGCAGGTGAAGGACTCCTTCGGCGGGATGATCCCCATGTTCAGGGGGCTTGCCGGTGCGATCACCCTGCCGATGGTGGGGGCCACCTCGCTGGCGGTGGCGACCGGTGCGCTGGCGTATGCCTGGTATCAGGGCAACTCAACCCTGTCCGATTTCAACAAAACGCTGGTCCTTTCCGGCAATCAGGCGGGACTGACGGCAGATCGTATTCTGGCCCTGTCCAGAGCCGGGCAGGCGGCAGGGCTGACGTTTAACCAGACCAGCGAGTCACTGACGGCGCTGGTGAATGCCGGTGTGCGTGGTGGTGAGCAGTTTGAGGCGATCAGCCAGAGTGTGGCGCGTTTCTCCTCTGCATCCGGCGTGGAGGTGGACAAGGTCGCTGAAGCCTTCGGGAAGCTGACCACAGACCCGACGTCGGGACTGACAGCGATGGCACGTCAGTTCCATAACGTGACGGCGGAGCAGATTGCGTATGTTGCTCAGTTGCAGCGTTCCGGAGATGAAGCCGGGGCATTGCAGGCGGCGAACGAGGCCGCAACGAAAGGGTTTGATGACCAGACCCGCCGCCTGAAAGAGAACATGGGCACGCTGGAGACCTGGGCAGACAGGACAGCACGGGCATTCAAATCCATGTGGGATGCGGTGCTGGATATTGGTCGTCCTGATACCGCGCAGGAGATGCTGATTAAGGCAGAGGCTGCGTTTAAGAAAGCGGACGACATCTGGAATCTGCGCAAGGATGATTATTTTGTTAACGATGAAGCGCGGGCGCGTTACTGGGATGATCGTGAAAAGGCCCGTCTTGCGCTTGAAGCCGCCCGAAAGAAGGCTGAGCAGCAGAGTCAACAGGACAAAAATGCGCAGCAGCAGAGCGATACCGAAGCATCACGGCTGAAATATACCGAAGAGGCGCAGAAGGCTTACGAACGGCTGCAGACGCCGCTGGAGAAATATACCGCCCGTCAGGAAGAACTGAACAAGGCACTGAAAGACGGGAAAATCCTGCAGGCGGATTACAACACGCTGATGGCGGCGGCGAAAAAGGATTATGAAGCGACGCTGAAAAAGCCGAAACAGTCCGGCGTGAAGGTGTCTGCGGGCGATCGTCAGGAAGACAGTGCTCATGCTGCCCTGCTGACGCTTCAGGCAGAACTCCGGACGCTGGAGAAGCATGCCGGAGCAAATGAGAAAATCAGCCAGCAGCGCCGGGATTTGTGGAAGGCGGAGAGTCAGTTCGCGGTACTGGAGGAGGCGGCGCAACGTCGCCAGCTGTCTGCACAGGAGAAATCCCTGCTGGCGCATAAAGATGAGACGCTGGAGTACAAACGCCAGCTGGCTGCACTTGGCGACAAGGTTACGTATCAGGAGCGCCTGAACGCGCTGGCGCAGCAGGCGGATAAATTCGCACAGCAGCAACGGGCAAAACGGGCCGCCATTGATGCGAAAAGCCGGGGACTGACTGACCGGCAGGCAGCGCGGGAAGCCACGGAACAGCGCCTGAAGGAACAGTATGGCGATAATCCGCTGGCGCTGAATAACGTCATGTCAGAGCAGAAAAAGACCTGGGCGGCTGAAGACCTGCTTCGCGGGAGCTGGATGGCAGGCCTGAAGTCCGGCTGGAGTGAGTGGGAAGAGAGCGCCACGGACAGTATGTCGCAGGTTAAAAGTGCTGCCACGCAGACCTTTGATGGTATTGCGCAGAATATGGCGGCGATGCTGACCGGCAGTGAACAGAACTGGCGCAGCTTCACCCGCTCCGTGCTGTCCATGATGACAGAAATTCTGGTTAAGCAGGCAATGGTGGGGATTGTCGGGAGTATCGGCAGCGCCATTGGAGGTGCTACCGGTGGCGGCTCATCAGCGTCAGGCGGTACAGCCATTCAGGCCGCTGCGGCAAAATTCCATTTTGCGACCGGAGGATTTACGGGAACCGGCGGCAAATATGAGCCAGCGGGGATTGTTCACCGTGGTGAATTTGTCTTCACGAAGGAGGCAACCAGCCGGATTGGTGTCGGCAACCTGTACCGCCTGATGCGGGGCTATGCGGAAGGTGGTTATGTGGGCGGTGCCGGAAGTCCGGCGCAGATGCGGCGGGCTGAAGGCATTAATTTTAATCAGAACAATCACGTGGTGATTCAGAACGACGGTACGAATGGTCTGCCAGGTCCACAGATGATGAAGGCAGTGTATGACATGGCCCGCAAGGGTGCCCGTGATGAAATTCAGACACAGATGCGTGATGGTGGCCTGTTCTCCGGAGGTGGACGATGAAAACCTTCCGCTGGAAAGTGAAACCCGGTATGGATGTGGCTTCGGCCCCTTCCGTAAGAAAGGTGCGCTTTGGTGATGGCTATTCCCAGCGAGCGCCTGCCGGGCTGAACGCTGACCTGAAAACGTACAGCGTGACGCTTTCTGTTCCCCGTTGGGAGGCCACGGCGCTGGAGTCGTTTCTGGCTGAGCACGGGGGCTGGAAGGCCTTTCTGTGGACGCCGCCTTATGAGTGGCGGCAGATAAAGGTGACCTGCGCAAAATGGTCGTCGCGGGTCAGTATGCTGCGTGTTGAGTTCAGCGCAGAGTTTGAACAGGTGGTGAACTGATGCAGGATATCCGGCAGGAAACACTGAATGAATGCACCCGTGCGGAGCAGTCGGCCAGCGTGGTGCTCAGGGAAATCGATCTGACAGAGGTCGGTGGAGAACGTTATTTTTTCTGTAATGAGCAGAACGAAAAAGGTGAGCCGGTCACCTGGCAGGAGCGGCAGTATCAGCCGTATCCCATTCAGGGGAGTGGTTTTGAACTGAATGGCAAAGGCACCAGTACGCGCCCCACGCTGACGGTTTCTAACCTGTACGGTATGGTCACCGGTATGGTGGAAGATATGCAGAGTCTGGTCGGCGGAACGGTGGTCCGGCGTAAAGTTTATGCCCGTTTTCTGGATGCGGTGAACTTCGTCAACGGAAACCGTGACGCCGATCCGGAGCAGGAGGTGATCAGCCGCTGGCGCATCGAGCAGTGCAGTGATTTGACAGCGGTCAGCGCGACCTTTGTACTGGCCACGCCGACGGAAACGGACGGCGCTGTTTTTCCGGGACGTATTATGCTGGCCAACACCTGCACCTGGACCTATCGCGGCGATGAGTGCGGTTATAGCGGTCCGGCGGTCGCGGATGAATATGACCAGCCGACGTCCGATATCACGAAGGATAAATGCAGCAAATGCCTGAGCGGCTGTAAGTTTCGCAATAACGTCGGCAACTTTGGCGGTTTTCTTTCCATTCACAAACTTTCGCAGTAATTCCATGACA
>SKEX01000693.1_pt1 | contig 18839 bp, 11 predicted proteins | sample 4841451 | NCBI WGS metagenome assembly SKEX01 (sample SAMN11008798, study PRJNA524170) | human gut metagenome | isolation source: fecal sample from pouch patient p38, | place: Israel: Tel-Aviv | reverse complement strand
GCCACAGGACACCGGAACGGACCGAAACCGAGTATTATGCAAACCAAGCGGCGCAAGCCGCCCCACTATAAGGGCGGAACAAAAATCAGGCCATATCAAAGCATATAGCTTTGCCCCTTTTTTTTCTTATTTACAAAATACAATTACCTTAGAAACGACGCTTATTCCTCTTATATTGAGAGACCTCTGAAGAGCCACTAAGTCACACTCAGTTGCCATATGGCAATTATATTCCGCAATCAGCGCTTAGACCACAACGCTTGTTCATTTCTTCCCCGATAAAACAGATACCCCCTCTAGCCATTAAAGGGGTAATATGTATAAAAAGTGTTTTGGCTTTTGGAAAGAGGGAAGCAAAATGAAAAATATAAAAGCATACTTTGCCCTCCTCACTACTGTCGCTGTACTTGGTTGCTTTGCAATTAGCTCACCGGCATATGCTGAGAAGGACACCGGCTCAAACCAACCTGAGCAACAGATAATCCAGCAAACAACACAAGCTCCATCAACGGAAAATTCAGCTGCATCACCATCTGATGAAGGTACCAATCATTCTACAGGAATAACGGGCACACAAGATTTTTCATCTGAACAATCATTGAACGCAGGCAACTCTATATTTGCAGAAGCTAAATCGAATAAAACTTCTGCATCGAAAATGCTACAGCCTGGCAATCGATATTACACAAATGTTACTGAAACACATGAGTCAGGTTTGACTCCGGGTCTCTATCTCGTATCCGCCGTCAGTACAGGGTACTCTTCCCATTTCAGCATTAACGATGCGACCGGAAATTACAATTCAATCTCCGACGCGTATGTCGTTGAAAAAGACAAACCTCAGAAAATCGAAGTTAAAGACGGTTATTTTGTACATATTTTCGAAGGCTCCGGTCTATGCGCTTCCTCTTGGGAATTACTCAAAGCATATCCGCGAAACGCCAATGACCCAGTCCTATATCCCGGATCCGAAAGAACCCTTATTAATGGTTCATACTCTGCTACTGCTCCAGAAAATAGTACGCAGCATATTGAAGCAGGAAATTATCTGGTTAAGGCCATAAAAGAAACCTCTCATTTGGAAATAAAAGATTTCTATGGAAATACCATGGAGATGTTTCAAGCTCCTTATGCCACAACTTATGTAGGCGGCTATGAAAGTCACGGATGGATACAAGTACAGATTCCGGCCAACGGATCGGTAATTATCCACGGCCCAATTGGTGAAACATCTACGTCCGCATGGGTGAAACTTAACACCTACCAAACACCACAATTAAAGCGGCTCGCCGGCAATACACGTTATGACACTATGACCGCAGTTATCTCGGAGGGAAATTGGGAAACAGACGGTACCGTGATTGTAGCTTCAGGTAATAATTATCCAGATGCACTGGCAGCTTCTGGGCTAGCAGGCACGGCCAATGCTCCAATCGTGCTAACGGAGAGTTCTAAACTCTCTGCACAAGCAGCCGACCAACTTCAGCGTCTGACACCATCACGAATTATCGTGGTCGGCGGACCAGCTGCAGTATCGAATAATGTTTTCAGTTCTCTTCAAAGATACTCACACAACGTGAACCGCATATCCGGTGCAACACGCGTCGAAACATCTTTTGAGTTATATCGAAAAAGTTCAGGATGGGGATCAACGGCGATCATTGCAACAAGCACAAACTACGCTGATGCTTTATCAGTAAGTTCATATGCGTATGCGGCAAAAGCCCCCGTGTTCCTGTGCGACCCTGCTAACGGGTTAACTCCAAGTCAGAAGACCACACTGAAATCATTTTCCAAAGTACTTGTAGTCGGCGGTGAAAATGCTGTACCATCACAATATGTGTCGGACGTACCCGGCATTGTCCGCAAGTCCGGCAACACCCGTTATGACACCAGCGCGGAAATCGCCAAATGGACCGTTAACAATGGATTAAGTATGAATGGCACCGTATACGCTACGGGTATGAATTTCCCTGATGCACTAGCAGCAGGCCCATTGGCCGGAAAATCTAAGGCCGTAACTTTACTGGTAGATGGTGCGAATAGTCCCGCTATTCCATTCTCCGCAAATTATAAAGACAAGGTTGGTAACGCATATGTGGTTGGTGGCATAAATGCAGTGAACCAAGACACTGCGAATGCTATTGCCGATAGTCTTGGTCTCAGGCATGCACAGTAATTCCTGCTATTAGACCATATGCGGAATTACTCGTTATTTCACACGAATGTGAAATCATTCCCACGAAACAGCGAACAATTTCACATAAAGGCAAGACCAACAGAGACTCCAGAGCAACTGTCTTGACTCAGTATGACACATCGTATGCATCGTATCGGCAAGGATACAGAGTGGGGGTTCGACCGTGCTGTGGCGACGGGCGCCAACTATGCCGATGCGCTGCAGATTAGCTCGTACTCGCATGCGGGTGTTCCCGTACGGCCTAGGCATCGATCTGTCCAAGAGCAGAAGACCGCTCGAAGACCGCTCTCTGTCGTGCTCATAGTCAGCGGCACGAATACTGCACCCTCGTAGTACACGTCCGGCCTGCTGAACGTGACACGTCTATCCTGCGTCACACGTTATGAAAAGATTGAGCGAATCGCCAAATAGACAGTGAAAAACGGGCTAGGCATAAACTGCGTCGGGGAAGTGCACGCCACTGGCGCGAACTTCCCCGACGCCTTGATTGCTGGCCCGCAAAGCCAGCGCGGTAGCTCTGCTGGTCGAGAATGTCACAGCCCCTGCGGTCGAGTTTCCCACAGGCTGCAAGAGCATGGTCGACAAAGGAGTACGTGGTTGGTGACGCGAGCGCCATCAACCGGTCAATTGCGGTGCCATGGCCGACGGCCTCGGTCTCAAACACGCACAATAACGGACGATATAAACCGCTAAGAGGGGGTGATCTTGAGCACATGGTCACCCCCTCTTAACGTGACGTCACTTTGCCCTTTCTGCCTTTACGGCCGTAGCATATCCAAAGCGTCGGCAAGTCCGTTCGCAGTATTCCGGGAAACGGCATTCTCTCCGCCGACGATATAGGCATTGTTAATATCACTATGCTGATTCACATACCGCTTGACGAAAGTGGCAGTGCTCCCATCCGGATCAGCGAGCAGCAGAACTGCTTTGTTACGCCCAGCAAAAGGACCAGCCGCAAGCGCATCCGGGAAATTCGCGCCCGTCGCAAACACCACATTGTCCATATGAAGGTTTCCTTCTTCAGAAGCCCACTGGTCAAATGTAACGCTCGTTTCATAACGCGTTGCCCCTGCAATACGAGATACCGCAGAACCAGAGGAATTTCTAATCTGCGTCACTACCGAATCCGGAACAGCGTGTTGACCGCCCACAATGAGGATTCTGTCGAACTTTCCACTGGATAATGCCTCCAATTGTTCGGAAGACAGACCAGAGTTAATATCCGAAAGGAAGATGGGGCTTTTGAAGGCATAGGCATACGACGAGACGGACAAAGCATCAGCAAAACCAGACGAGCCATTTCCACCGGTAACGACGATTGCCGTTTTTCCCCAATTCTTTTCGATTCGGACATCACTGTCGTACAGTTTCAAAGCAGTATCACTTCGAGTAGCTCCTCCGATTCTCTGCACTGCGGCATATTGGGCTAACGACTGTTCCACTTTCCCGGATACCGCATTCTGTCCACCGACAATGATGATCTTTTCCGGCTTCAAACGATTAATCTGAGCCTTTGTTTGATTGCTGAGGTACAGAGGGTCCGTCATGAGAATCGGAGCGTCCAACACTCCGGCGAATCCCGACGCTGCCAACGCATCCGGATAGTTCTCTCCAGAAGCAACAACTACCGTTGACGCGGACTCCGGAAAAGCAGTATCCACAATCTGTGACATGGTGTCATACCGCGTTATGCCGGATAATCGAGTCAATTTGCCAGATGCAGGTTTGCTAGGCGTAGCTGGCGTATCAGGTTTCGATGGGTCAGACGGAAGCTCCGGAGTATTCGGCGTCGCATTGTTGCCATCATAAAGTGGAACTGTCTGTCCAGACGGACACTGTGCAAGAGACGTTTCCATAGCGTTTCTCTCCGAAGAGTCCACTGCTAAATGGTAATGCTGCTTTATTCCTATTTGCCTGCTGATATAGGCGCAATCATAACCATGTCCTGGAAGCCAATGCGCAGCATCCTTGTCCGACTTGGAAGCATTTGCAGATCCCTTTACCGCAAGCAACACATATGGATCATTCGCATAGGCGACACGTTGATCCTTGGTCCAATGATCGGCACCACTTTCATATGCTTCCCCGACAGCAACGACATGGTCGATCTGCACCGCATTTGAAGTGCCCTGTCCACGCTGAAACGCGATTGTCTCGCCGGTATAGGGATCATTTAGAATGCCTGTTGCGACATGACGATCATTGGTATATGTGACATTCTTCATGTCACGACTCAAAATATCGTCTCGGGTAGTCGCATTACCGCCAAGAGTATTGCTGTGAAGCCATGTGCCGAATAAATCCGTGCGCTCCGACGAGCGGTAATCATCCGTCTGCGCTGTTACAGCCAACGACTGCAACGCAGATTGCACGTTCTCTCCTTCGTCCGCGCTTGCCGTAGCAACACCTTGAATGAGGAAAGCGATAACTATCAGCATTCCCAAAAAGCCAGCCACACGTTTTGCACGTCGTACCATCTAAAGCCGTCCTCTCACTCATAATGGAAGATAGTCGCGCTAGAGGAATTACTCTTCTATACTTTTAGACAACTACCAATCAATGAGGAAAGGGGAAGAACCATGAGCAGGAAAACTGTCACTTGCTTCAAAAGAATCACTGCTGTGCTATCTAGTGTTTTCTTGACCTCTGCCGCTTGTGCAGGAGCGGGATTAATAGCTAATGCATCAGCCACATCAATTACTAGAATATCCGGCAACACCAGGTATGAGACCATGGAAATGGTGTCACAGACAGCATTCCCCTCTACTACATCCAGAGTCGCAGTCGTAGCATCAGGAAGCAGTTTCCCTGATGCGCTTGCCGCCTCTTCCCTCGCGGGGCATCTCAATGCACCGATTCTACTCACTGACCCCAAAACGCTTTCCAATGCAACAATCAATGAACTTAATCGACTTGACGCCAATACGATTTACATCATTGGTGGCAAAAATGCGGTTTCAAGCAACACTGAAAATGAAATCCGAACATCTCGTCCGTCAGCAACTATTACACGACTCGCAGGGAGCACTCGCTTCGATACCGCATATCAAATCTATAACGAACTCACCAAGCTCGGAGTAGAATCCAAGACCGCCATTATTTCCACTGGAGCCAACTTTGCCGACGCACTTTCCGTATCCCCGTATTCATACATGCAATCCGCGCCGTTCTTCCTGAGCTCTCAGTCAGGGCTTGACGAGGAATCTCTTACTGCGCTCAAGGATTTCCAATCTGCAATTATCGTCGGTGGACAAAACGCGGTTCCTTCCTCCGTTGAGCAGCAGCTCCGATCTATAGGTGTTGCAACATCGAGAATCCAGGGCGCAACCCGTTATGAAACCAGCCTGGAAATCAGCAAGTTCACGTTGAATAACCTCTCTATCAATCCTTCCAGCGTTGTATATGCCACTGGAGCCAATTTCCCGGACGCTCTTTCAGGAAGCGCACTTGCCGGCATCAATAAGACAGTACTGCTGCTCGCACAGAACGAGTCTTCTCCGACAGTCGGTGCATCATCCATATTGCCGGATGTTGAATCCGTGTATGTGCTCGGCGGACAGAATGCCATCGGACCGGCAACGTTCAATGCAATTTCCAGCAGCTTTGGATTGAGCGACAGAGAATACGTTCCACAGCCAACGCCTAATCCACAGCCTGAACCAGACAAGCCGCAGCCCAACCCGAACAATCCGGTTTACGGCACTCATAAAGCAGGCCAATTCTGCAAAAAAGCTGATCTGAACAAGACAGACCACGATACTAGGAATGGCAAGCTAATCGTTTGCAAAGTAGCCGACGGTGATAACAAGCCTCGTTGGCACTACGCCTGAGATATTGTTTGAGTGGACGGTCTCGAACCGTCCACTCAAACAATCAGAGCATCTAGGCTGGAATCAGCAACGAGCTTGTCGAAATCGTCAGCCAGCACACCTTTGGCTTGCAGCTCTTCCAGAATTGTCTTTAGCACGATGTTGTTTACGCCGCTTTCGGTGTTTTGATGGCATAGCGCTTCCTCACCCTGCGTGCCGGGCACATAATTCAGCAGTTGATCATCCGTAGCCGCAACCACAGGGATATCTGCTTTGACCTGCATGACTTTCAGCCACAAATCATCCGCAGTCAGGCAGGTCTTCTTAATCATCCCAGCATCAAACGTTTCTTGCGGCATCACATGGGGCGGATACAGCGTACCTGCCCCATTCGTGGCGAAAATCCGCATGGACGGCACACCTACAAGCGCAGGATGGTAATGAGGTGCCTCATAGATCCAATCCTCATAATTAGTACGGGAGCCGTCCTCGTTGAACATAATCAAATGCGTACGCACGGCGGCAATCGCATGAGGATGAGCTTCATGCGCTGCAAGCAGATCGCCAATCATCGTATTGCGGTACAGCAAATCATCATCGGTAGTGATGACGTAATCATCAGGGAATTCCTGCAAAGCCCAGAAATATTTCTTATGCGGTTTCAGATCATCATCAACCCAGCGCACTTCAACGTCGTGCCACAGTATATCGCGCAAACTCTGCGGCAAATCGGCCTCACGATTCGGAAAATCCGATTTACAAAGCCACAACACGATTTTGTCAGGCAATACCTTTTGCGCAAGCAACGAACGAATCGCCAGATGCACGGTATTGATACGTGCGGGATAAGAGGTCATGGAGACGATGATTCGAGGACGCCGATGCTTTACAACACGCAAAACATGCGTGCCCGCACGACGCAACCTGTTTTTCTTAACTCGAAACCAATCAGACAGCACAATCCTCTCCTCACGTTTGTTCCGCACTTGTCACATAGTAGCCCGACGTGTGCTTTTCGAAGTTGAACAGTACACTGTTACCAGCGAGCGAATAGGACCGCGGCCAGTAAGGAAGAGTCAATGCCTAAGATCTCAATCGTCATTCCCGCATACAATGTCGGCGATTACTTGCAGGAATGTCTTGATTCGGTACGGAATCAGACTTTCTCCGACATCGAGGCGATTGTCGTGAACGATGCAAGCCCAGACAATGTCGAAGAAATCGCAGTGCAGGCGGCCGAACAGGATCCACGCATTCGAGTAGTGACCAACAACCCGAATATGGGCACACACCGCACTCGTATGGCCGGTGTAGAAAACGCTTCGGGGGAATATACGTTCTTCCTGGACGGCGATGATGCTCTCAAGCCGGACATGTGCGAACAGCTTGCCGCGGAAATCGACAAGCATCCTGTGGATGTGCTGCATTACGGTCTTACCGTTGTAGCCGCCAACGAGCTACTGGAAAACGAGCGCCAGGCCTTCGAAACCTTCAACAACACTCCTACGCCTGATTCCACCGGAGAAGACATTGTCCGCGATATTTTCGATGAGACTCGCGGCTACAAGGTCGATTGGCGTGTGACCCAGCGTCTGTACAAGACCTCCATGCTTAAGGAAGCTTTTAATGCCATGACTCGCGACCGTCTAGGCCGTTCTCAGGACGGCTACGAGTGCTTCGTGGTTTCAGCATTCGCCAACAGCTACCATTCCTTCAAGGAATGTCGTGGATACGTGTATTACTATGGCCGCGGGATTAGTGGCACCAATATGATCGATGCAGCGAAGTATGCCCGTTATTGCGGCCATTTCAAGGCGGATTTCGATGCAGCCTACGAATTCGCCGATGCACAGCATTCCGACATGCTTCGTGATTGCGCACAAGGCTTCCAACGCAAGGCAACCGAAATCCTTGCCAATGATTGGAAGGTCAGGGTTCCGGAAGAGGAAAAGGCGGAAGCCGCCAAGCAAATGGAGGCTGTGTTCGGTCCGGCCATCACGGGACGTGAACTGTACCGTTTCGTGCGCGATGATGCCTATGACCGAATCGTCAAAGAAAACTTCACTCCCGGCATCTCCAAGCTGCAAACATGGTTCAATATCGCAAACAATTGCAAGCTGCCGCAGAATGCGGAAGGACCTGATGTCACTCGTTTCCATGAGATGAAGCAACTCGCATCCATCCACATGCATGATCTCAACGAACGAATCGAAGCAGCGAAAACTATCAACGAATACAATAAACAGCACATCCGCATCTTCGTCACCACTCACAAAAACGTTGACACCTTCGACAGCGCCATCATGCAGCCGGTGCAGGTCGGACCGAAGAACTATCGCTTCCCCTGGGCATTCCACGATGATGAAGGCGAGAATATCGCCGATCTCAACCCACGTTACTGCGAACTGACCACGCAATATTGGGCTTGGAAAAACATCGACGCCGACTACTACGGTTTCTGCCATTACCGCCGTTACTTCGACTTCTCGGACACTCCGCATGAGGAAAATCCCTACGGCGAAATCATGGACGACTACATCGATGCCGCCGCGGCAAAGAAGTATGGCCTGGATGACGAAAACATCGCCAACGTGGTGAAGCAGTATGACGTCATCACCACGCCATTCGGCAATCTCGAAAAAATCATCGATAAGCACGGCACTCCACGCGCGCTGTGGGAAGCCGCTCCCCTGCTGCATGACGATGATCTGAAGCGTTGCTACCAGATCCTGTGCAGCATGTATCCCGACTACAAGCAGGACGCACAGGCGTTCTTCAACGGCGACAAAGCCTGCTTCTGCAACATGTTCATTATGAAGAGGGAGATCTTCTTCGACTATTGCAAATGGATGTTCCCCATTCTTGAGGAGTTCGATAAAAACACCGACTACAGCACGTACAGCAAGGAGGCCCTGCGTACGCCGGGTCATCTGTCCGAACGTCTGCTCAACATCTACCTGCTGCATCACAAGCGTATCGGTTCCAACTGGAAGTTCAAGGAACTACAGTGCGTCCACTTCACCAATCCGGAGCCAGCGGAGCAGCTCAAGCCGCTTGACATTACCGACAAGCCAATCGTTCCGGTGGTGTTCGCAGCGGATGACAATTATGTTCCTCAATTGACCACCACCGTGTATTCAGCCATGAAGAACGCCGATCCGCATTACTTCTACGATGTGACGGTGCTGCAGCGCAACATCGCATGGGACAAGCAGGAACGTCTGCGTGGCTTCTTCAAGCAGTTCCCGAATATGAATCTGAGGTTCACCAACGTGGACCGCGAACTTGCTGGCTACGATCTTTCCACCAATAACGCCCATATCAGTGTGGAGACGTATTACCGCTTCTTGATTCAGAAGGTTCTGCCGTTCTACGACAAGGTGCTGTATCTCGATTCCGACATCATCATCAACGGCGATATCGCGAAGCTTTACAACATCGATTTGCAGGGCAAGATGCTCGGCGCGATTCGAGACATCGACTTCCTCGCCAATCTCAACGTGAAGCACGGCAAACGCATGGGCTACGCGCAAACCGTGCTGAAGATGAAGAATCCATACGATTACTTCCAAGCTGGCGTGCTGGTGCTCAACACCAAGGCGATGCGTGAGCATTACACCATCGAGCAGTGGCTTACCTACGCCTCGAATCCCAATTTCATCTACAACGACCAGGACGTGCTCAACGCGCACTGCGAAGGGAACGTGCTATATCTGCCATGGGAATGGAATGTGGTTCACGATTGTGGTGGCCGCGTAGGTAACCTCTTCACGCAGGCGCCGAACGATATCTACGACGCATATATGAAGTCGCGTAGCAATCCGCAGATCATCCATTATGCCGGCTTCCAGAAGCCTTGGACTGATCCGGATTGCGATTTCGCCTCTATCTACTGGAGGTACGCGCGTGAGACCCCGTTCTACGAGCGTTTGCTCAAGCGTGTGGTGAAGGCGAACGAACCGGAAATCCCAGAAGGAGTATTCCGCCCGCAACATGAGCGCGCAGTCAGAGAAGATAATCCGATTCGCAAAATCGTCGATCCACTCATGCCGATTGGCTCCCGTCGCCGTGATGTGGTGAAGGCAATCGGACGTGTGGTTCGTGGCCGTCACTGAAGCACCCAAGAACACACTTTGTGGTTAGTTTTCGGAAAGAGTATGGTCGCGCCGAGTAAATTATCAGTCCTCAGATAAAAAGCCTCATGGGGCATGACCATATTCGTTCCGTTTAGCAGCGAAAGGAGTTCCGTTAAACTATTTCAACGGCATCAGCTGCTTTATTTTTGCAATAATCCACTTGCCGATGTATACCGCGATACCGGTAAGCGCATAGACCACAATGGCCTTAATGAACGGATGGGCCTGCCCCAATGTGATAAACCCTCCGATCGGCCCGCACAGAGTGAGATTCACAAGCAGCAGATGGAACATATACACGCCCAGCGAAACGCTGGATACTTTACGGATCATGAGCTTCATCTTGTCAGAACCGCGCTGGAAAAACGGTTCCAGCGTTTTGCAAAGCATAAATAGCGAAACAGCCGACGTCACACATAGTGGGGAAGAAGTGCCGACAAGATAGTTATGGTACTCCGTTCCCATCGTTCCTTGGAAAAAGCCGTTCCAGCACAATCCTCCAAGGAACATCAATGCCGCAGACCCGACGAATAGGACTGCCCAGACCGGAGCTTTCCATCGCATCGGCAAACCATAATTCTCCAGATAATAGCCAAGCAAGAAATACAACAAGGCGCTGGACGAGAACAGCGGCCAGCTCAGCAATGGACTGAAGTATTTTTCATTGATTCCAATGGCCTTAACCGCTGGAATGAGAATCGAGCAGAACAATGTCAATGCGATAGCATATACCATGAGACGTCGGTCATGGACGATTTTTGAAAGCAGCGGAGTCAACAGATACAGATAAATGATGGAATACAGGAACCAGTAAATATCGATAATAGAGTTGGTAAGGAACCGCTTGCAGAAATCGACAAAGCCGAAGCTATCAGCGATTGACTGTGCTCCGTAAAATAGACCGGGAAGCAGGCCGAACAACAGATAACACGCGATGCTTCCCAAAATCAGCGCACGACCCACTCGTACGAATCGTTTTTTGAAAAACACCTTTGTCGAATATTTCTTCCGATAATCCAGCAAATTCATACCGCTGACCATGAAGAAAATCGGCACCGCAAAAATGAACACCGCCTGCATCAATTCCTGGAATGCCCATAACCGGGTTCTCTGAGGCGAGAACACACCCAAAGATGTGTGTAAGCAGACCACCGCAAAACAGGAAACGATGTTCAATACATCAACAAACACAAAATGCGTTCTCGCTTTGTCGTTTTTCCGTCCACTCGCAAAACCCTGCTCCGTGGTCAACTGTTCCGCTGTCATCGACTGGCGTTCCCTTCTTCCTGATATACGCACTTCAGCATAACAAATAATGACGTCTCTTCTTGACGGAGGGTTAGCCCAGCATCCGCTCTCGCCCCTAGGCTATAAAAGCAATGAACTCCCATTGACGTATCGAAAGATCAAGCATGGCAAATAGATTCAGGAGCAGTCATATCTGCGTTGCAAAACGGATCCGCACCGGATCATTTGTCCGAGTGCTCAGGAACCCTTTCGCGATTCTACTTGCATTTATTCTGCTATTCAGTTGCGCTTCAGCAAACGCTGCGGAAGACAAGGAAACAAATCAAAACGGGAGCAAGTTGACTTTGCCAAGCTATGTGATGGACGGCATGGTTTTGCAGCAGAACAAAATCACCACCCTGAACGGTTCAACAGCAAAATCCATGTCAGGGAAAACCGTTTCAGTCACCTTACGCGGAGGCAAAAACCAATATAACGCTTCATCAAGAATCTCCAAAGCCGGAACGTTCTCGGTTCAGCTGCCTAAAATCAAAGGATCACTCACCCAATACACCATGAAATTTATGGTGGCTGGCACCATGGTAAAAACCGTGAATGATGTATACGTCGGCAATTTGTTCATCGCTTCTGGGCAGTCGAATATGGAAATAAACTACAACGACTATTTCAAAAGCGATTCGCTTTTCAAGACAAGCACCTCATTGCACTACACACGCAACGATATTCCACGCAGCATCAATGACAAATATGTCCATTTTCTTTCACCGAATAAGGTCCTCGACACAAAGAATTATCCACTAAGAGATTTCGAAAAGAAATCCTGGCTTACAGCCACAGGAGATGACGTCAACTATCTTGGCTATATTCCTCAATATTTTGCGCAACGACTTCGTAAACAATATCCGAATATACCTATCGGATTCATCCAAACCGCTTGGGGAGGGACAGCTATATCTCACCATATAAAAGGCGGAGACATCTATAAAAGTCGTGTTGCCCCATTACAGGGACTTGGCGTGGCCGGTGTGTTATGGTACCAAGGTGAAGATGATTCCGGATCGATGGATCTGGCATTACGATATGACATTTCCTTCGCCACACTTATAAATGATTACCGGAATCTATTTGATGACGCTACATTGCCGTTCCTTTACGTGCAGCTTGCCAGATATGACGGCTACGGTTACATCTATGACACCATCGTTCGTAATGCCCAATTGGGCATGCTTAACAATCCCGTCATTGAATCGCATAAAAATCTTGGCATGACCGTCTCCATCGACACGGACAAAGGAACGTCGAAGGCAATCCATCCACTCGGCAAGGAAATCGTTGCCCAACGTATGGCCAACCAATGGATCGCCATAAACGAGCGCAAAGCAGTACCATCTGGCCCGTTACCCGAGGAAGCACATCTTGACTCAGACGACAAGTCAACGGCCATTATCACTTTCAAAGAAGGCACAACCGTCAAGCTGCAAGCAAAGCAACCGAATTACACAATCAGTGCAACAATCGACAATATTGCAAATGTTACCAACACTCCGCTGTCAGGATTCCAGGTCGCCGATGGAGACGGAGCCATGCACAACGCCACCGCAACTATTACTGGCAATACACTTCGTATCCACTCCGACGAAGTGAAACGTATAGCTCAAATCCAATATCTATGGCAAAGCAATCCCAACTGTTCAAGCATTGTATATAATGACTCGAACTTGCCTTTGAGTCCGTTCACTCTCAACGTGAACCAAAAAACTTATTCGCACTGATTCCCTTTTCTTGTTAAGGAGAGCACAACGCCAATCATCATCGGAGCAAACAATAATGTGTAGAACATATATCTTGTAGGATTACCATGCCCGATAAAGGGATTTGGACATTTTCCGATTCAATCTTAGGGACAGGTATTACCTGATAATGGCCATTGCATTATTATTTCGGTGGCCGTTCTTTTGCCTCAACACGATGCGGCTATTCATCAGGAATACGTTTTGCAGTCGTCCCAGAAGACTCAGACGTATAATTATCCATCACTGAATGGCTACTCCGAAAAATATCTTTTTTTATACTTAGCATACCGAACATTAACGGCGTCATGATAATCATCGGAAGAACATAACGTATGCCTTCAACGGTCACCGTCGCTGGCGAAATCCACAAGAAAAGAAAAGTCGCGATATATGGCATCATACAGATCCAATTTTTGCCGCGGAATCGTCTAAACCATTCATATATAACGAACAAGAACATCCAAGTCGACCATGTAGCGCGAGAAAAAAGCAGATTTAGCACAGGAAGATGTTCAAGCTTGTTTATTTTATTTTGAACGATGGTCACCCGATTAATGTTACCTCGCTCTATTAATCCCATTTCCTTGGAATACGCAACACTTGTATGATTGCTGCCGGTTAAGAAAACAGGCAATGACAAATCCTCAGGATTCTGTGCACTCCCTAAAGTGGGAACGCCTAACCATCCTTCCTGCAAAGCCACATAGGCCTCAACATATGTAAAAGGGTGCTCCAATAAGCCGCGGAACCATGCTTTCGCATATTGCGCAAGATACTGATTCTTTCTGGAATCCCAAGTGTAGCCTTTGACTCCATCAGCTGCCCACCATTGGTATTTATCAGCGACATCATTTCCCAATATCTTGTGAATGACATCCACATCCTCAGGGTTCATCTCACATTCATGTCGTTTCACCTCTAATGCTGACTGTTGAAATGGAACAGCGAGCATCTCCTGTTTTCCACCTTCCTGAATGTGGAACATGGGAAAAACAACTTTCGGAACCAATACGCCCATGACAAGCAGTTCAGTCAGCAGTACAGCCACAATTCGAAGGCGATACTGACGAAACACTACAAACAGCAAAGCGATGCAGCAGATAAGCACTATGTACAAACCGGTTTTTTTCGTTAAAGCTGCTAGTACAGATAGCGAAAGAAATAGTGCAAATAGCCATGGGCTCTTAAGACACGCGCCTTTGCTCCGTACGATCTGCACATACAGTACCGTGTACCAGACGAATAGCGGCATGAATACCGTATCTTTGACAAGACTTATAGAAAAGCAGGGGATGACCGGGAAAAACGAAAAGAACATCAACTGCGCAAAGCAACAACGCCAGCTTGCGCCAATATGCCGGCAATACAAGATGACCGTCGCCAGCGAAAGAGCAGCCGCCAATGCCAAAACGATAGAGCATAGGAATAAACCTAAATCTACTGATCCAAGCACCTTGCCGAGTTGGGCGAATGCACCAAAAAATAAAGTGTCAAATACAGGATGATGGTTGGACCAAAAACTACCATCGGAAAAAATATTCGACTGATGGAACCATTGCATAAGCTGCTCGCCCGTATCGAACCATAATATTCCCGGATATGTTAACCAAATATATGGAATCCAGCACAGCACGATGACCGCAGTTGTCAAAAAGAACTGTTTATGTCCCCAAGAGAAGGAAAAGCAATCACGTACTGAGGCCATCCGTTCAGCAGTCCTATCCCCATCTTTTGAACACCAAGCGAGAAACCGTTCCCCAATAAACACAAAGGCAAGAAACAGCAGCGCAATCACTCCAGTGAACCACATGCATCGGAATGAGAACACCATGTGCCCGTGAATACGGATAGCATCAACAATCGCCGCAGCAAATCCACATAATAGTGCCAACGTCACAAGCGCTATATGCTTCATAGATAAAACACGTGTAATTGACTTTTCTTTGCGCATGTTATGTCTTCCTTCACATTGCACATAAGCACATCGCAATCAGAATTTGGATAAACACGAATAGGCATGGCCTAACTTAACATGCGTCATACATCATGCCCATTCCTGATTACTTCTCTTCGTGATATTCCTTGTCGGTATTCACATTCCAGACATTTTTCTTATCCGCGCGGCCGGTCTTGATGTTGCCAACAGCTTCAAAAGCAGTCACCATGGAATGATCCATGTTGTTATACCTATGCTGCCCATTCCGTCCCACGCAGTACAAGTTTTCAAAGGAGTCCAGCCACTTAACCAAATCGTCCATCTGATACCAAGTATCGAAATAGGCTGGATATGCCTTCTTCACACGTTCACGGTGAGCGTCTTGAATGTCGTTCTTTGATGCGATGATTCCCATCTTCACAAGCTCATTCGCAGCAAAATCAATGCATTCGGCATCAGACATATTCCAAAAGTCATCGCCCTCATTGCAGAAATACTCAAGTCCAATCCAAACTTTATTGTCAACATCCTTGACCAGATATGGACTCCAATTATTGAACACTTGGATGCGACCGACTTTTACACTCGTATCCTGCACATAAATCCAGCAATCTGGAACAATCGGCGGATTGCCTAACGTAGGAATATCGGTCTCATTCTTAAGATTCAAATGATCGACAAGGAATCCCACAGTCACGAAATCACGATACGGAAGACCATCAGCGATTTGCTTCATCTTGGCAGGAACAGGCTGCGCGGATTGATTTCCATCAGCAATGGAGTCAACCAAATCTTTCACCGGCATAGAGGAAATAAATTCATCGCCCGCAAGTGTCCGCTCGTTACCATCAACATCGCGATACACAACAGAATCAATGCGACCATCAGACGTCTCATTGATTCTCACGACTTCAGCATGCTTGATGATATGGGCACCAAACTCCTCATCATGTCTAGCGACGGTTTCCCAAAGCTGACCAGGCCCATACTTCGGATACCAGAATTCCTCAATCAAGGAAGTTTCGCCTTCTCCGGCCTTCTTCTCCTTACCGATGAGCTTATTCCACGCATCCTTGAGCACGGCCATGATGCTGATGCCCTTTACACGCTGCGATCCCCAATCGGCAGAGATGACAGACGGATGACGCCCCCACAACTTCTCGGTATACCCTTCGAAGAACATACCGTATAAAGCTTTACCAAAACGATTGATGTAGAAGTTTTCCAGATTGTCTTCTGGAAGTTTATGCACTAGAGACTTCAGGTAGGAGAAACCAACCTTCATAGTCTGGATGAATCCCATATTCTTAAGCGTCTGCGGCTTCAGACTCACTGGATAGTCAAAAAACTTACCATGCCAATAAATACGCGAAACGCGATGGCGCTTCAGCATTACTTCGTCGGTTTTTTCCGGATCCGGGCCGCCTGGTTCCATATCATGAGCACGGTTGAGCTTTTTATCATCGTATGAAGGTGCACCTTGAAGAGGGAGGATAGTCTTCCACCAGCTCATCACACGGTCATCTTTGGAAAAGAACCGATGCCCGCCAATATCCATTCGGTTGCCATTATGGCGAACCGTGCGAGAAATACCGCCAAATTCGCCAGATGCCTCAAGAACAGTCACATCGAACTGCTCAGAGCCATTATTCTTTAAAAGTTCATAAGCGGCGGTAAGACCAGCCGGACCACCGCCAATAATTACAATAGTTTTTCTCGCCATTATTCAATAATCCTTACCCGCATTGGCGATAGTCTTCATACCATCACATTTGGCACTGTACTACAAGGATAAAAACCCACAACAATCAATATACGTGGATCACCCCTTTCATACATTTTTCATACCAAATATCATCCAAACTCCGTTCTTTAGAAACCGAATTCCTAGTTTCACATATCCGAGCATAGGTATCACTCACACTTGAATAACAACATGCTCCTTAAAGGCATCATTGTGAGACCACATATCACCATCCTCACAATGCTGGTGTCAATATCCGCTGTTCAACTCTCTTATTTGCAATGAGGTAAAATCCGGGCACCACGAACACATCAATCTCAAAGTCATTGCATACTAAGATTATCTGCTATACGATTTGCAGTCATTTGACTTACAGCACTCGTTCCACCCACGATCCAAGCCTTAGTTGTTTTTCCACGGAACTTCACTGAATACGACACTGTTGAATTACTCGAACTATCCACCAGAAGCAGCACACTCCCATTACGGCCAGCCAATGGACCCGCAGTCAATGCGTCAGGAAAGTTCAAACCTGCAGCATACACGATAGCATCCTCACGAAGACCATTAGATAATCCCCAATCAGCCACCGCCATACTCGTTTCATAACGTGTTGCACCAGCCCTACGAATCACACCTGGCAAATCCTGAACGAAGCGGGATGGAACCGCATTCTCTCCACCTACAACCAGTACACGTTTAAAATTCTTCAACGCCACCCGTTGTTCATCAGTCAAGCCTGTAACTGGATCGCACAAAAACACCGGCGCTTTCTCTGCATATGCATAGGGACTCACTGATAATGCATCTGGATAATTTGCCGCTGACACTACAATCGCAGTAGATCCCCAAGCATTGCCACCATCTCGGTATAATGCGGATGACGTATCCGTACGTGTTGCACCCGCTATACGACTTACCTTTGAACAAATACCCTGCAATGAAACCAGCACATTGCCCGATATCACTGACAGACCACCTACGACAATAATTCTAGAGGGCCTCAGCGAGCGAATTTGTTCAGTGGCCTGAGGAGATAATTTATTACCCTCCGTCAACACAATTGGCGCACCATACACACCCGCTAGGCCAGAAGCAGACAAAGCATCCGGATAGTTCTCTCCCGACGCTACAATCACCGTCCCACCAGCGCTCCAAGCGCCCTCCGAGACAACAGACACCATCGTATCGTAACGCGTACTGCCAGCCAGACGCTTTATCACTGAGTAAGTCTTATTGCCAAAGGCGCTCATATCCACATTGCCGCTGATGCCGTTGATCTGGCCGGAGCTGGTGTATTGCCAGCCACGATCGTTAGTGCCAAACGCCGTGAATTCCATCCGCGGACCGTATTGCGCCACCCAACGTGTTTTCGCGTAGATGTTCGCATTGTTCAACGGCCCCTGCAGGTAGCTCGTGTAGGAGTACACGCCAAGATTCTGGTAACCGCCGGACTGCAACGCACTATACCAAGTATTGGCGATGCCGTTATACACGTTCGGATCGGTCGGTGGTGTGTGCCCGGTCCATGTCCACCGCTCAAGGTCGTAGTACACGGGATACTTCAGATCATTGGGGCTCACGCCCATCTGGCGGAGCTTGGATACAACATCGCTGCCTTCATGTTTCGCGCCGTCCGCATCTTCCGCGTACGAGTACCAATAGATGCCGAACGGAATGCCCAGCCGCTTGCATTCGCTGATGTTGCGTTGCGCTTTGGTATCGGCGTCATTGCCCCATCCAAATCCTAGACGAATGATCGCACCTTCCACGCCGTCGGCTTTCGCCTTAGCCCAATCGATGTCTCCCTGCCATGAAGAGACATCAATCACGCCCTTGGCCTGCTGGGCGAACAGGTTGTTCCTATAATCGAAAAACGCCTTTGTTCCGTTGTAGGTTCCCCAGTGTGCTCCGTATTCGTTGCTCTCGAATTTAGTGAGCCGGACAGTCGAGCCACCCTTCAAGGACGACTG
>SKEX01000681.1_pt1 | contig 19132 bp, 18 predicted proteins | sample 4841451 | NCBI WGS metagenome assembly SKEX01 (sample SAMN11008798, study PRJNA524170) | human gut metagenome | isolation source: fecal sample from pouch patient p38, | place: Israel: Tel-Aviv | reverse complement strand
TTTTGTCTTGCCATAGTAAAAGGCCCTCCTAATGATATTTATTTTATCATAGAAGGACCTTATCGTAGTTAATTTTACAGAAAAAGTTTCACATTCTCAGTAAATTAGATGTACTGGGGTCAGAAACTCCTTTCTCCCATTTTGACACAGCTTGACGGCTAACACCAATCGTTTCAGCGACAAACTCTTGCGTCATTTTGCACCGGGTACGATGAGATTTTAAAGTCTCACCCAATGACCTTTTAATCACCTTTTTCTCTTCTCGGACTTCTTTTGATTTCAAATATTTCAAAAGTGCCCGGATAATGAGAATAATCAGCGTTACAAAAACTGCGAGCATGATGATTGTAAAAAATATTGCGATAGTGCCTGTAATTGCTGAAATTTTCATATACGTCAGCTCCTTTCTTATGGCTATATTTTAGCAAAAAGAACAGGTTGCTTCTACCAACTATTACGCAAAAATAAGTTGCAAATAGGTTGCATGACAAGCCGCACAGGAAAAAGCCGTCATTTTGACGGGACGTAAAGAAGCAGTTTGACACTTTTGCCGCTATACAGACAGCCGCCCCATGTGGTACAATCAAAGTACGGAATAGTGGGACGGCTGTTGGAAACGGAGGACAATTTCACCTTGATTTTTCCCATTCACACGATTAAAATTAACTGCAAAATATGGATAGGAAAGTTGGTGACAAATGGTGTACAATCCCCAGTTAGAAACATTCTTACGGGTGGCAGATGCCGGAAGCTTTAATAAGGCTGCTTCGGAAAGATTCATTACTCCGACTGCTGTTATTAAGCAGATCAATCTGCTGGAAGAAAGTCTTGGTGTAAAGTTGTTTGACCGTACACACAGGGGACTTGTTTTGACGGATGCCGGAAAGTCCATGTATCAAGATGCAAAATATATTATTCAGTATTGTAAGGATTCTGTGGCCAGAGCCAAAAGTACAGTAAAAACGGAAGAAGTGATTCGGATCGGAACTTCTCCTATCACACCGTCATCAGTTTTGATGGAACTTTGGCCGAAAGTCAGAAAACAGTATCCGAATATGAAATTCCAGTTGGTTCCTTTTGAAAATACGCCGGAAAATGCAAGAGAAATTTTAAAAAATCTGGGACAGAATATTGACGTTGTAGCGGGGATTTTTGATGAAACACTTTTAGAGGTACGTCAGTGTGCAGGTATTGAACTGCGGAAAGAACCTATTTGCTGCGCGGTATCTTTAGAGCATCCTCTTGCAGAAAAGAAAATTCTTACTTTGCAGGATCTAGAGGGAGAAAATTTGCTTTTGATGCACAGGGGATGGAGCCACCATGTAGATGAACTGCGAGATGATCTTAAGGAAAATTATTCTTTGATCCATATCGTTGATTTTGACTTTTACAATATGGAAATTTTTAACCGCTGTGAAAACAGTAACGATATTTTGATGGCGTTTTCAGGGTGGTCAAATGTACATCCATTGCTGAAGATCATTCCGGTGGAATGGGATTATAAGATTCCTTATGGGCTGCTCCACTCCCATCAGCCATCAGAAGAGGTACAAAAGTTTTTAGACGCAATACGAAGTATTACAAAATAATATTATAACCTTTAGGTATAAACTGATGAACAAATCGAGACTTCTTAGGAGGCCTCGATTTTGTTATTCTTTGGGTAGAAAATAAACGGAGAGAGGTGGTGCAGAGCGTTGGACTTAAAAATAAAAGCTGCGGTAATGCTAGTAATCAGTTTTGGAATTTTGATGACAGGATGTACTTTTGAGAAACCGGCGGCAGCTTGGACAGTTCAGAATACAAACTCGTCTGAAGAAACAGAAATATATACGAAGGGGGCTGCTGTGGACGAATTATTTACAGAGGACAGCAAAGTACAGGACATTATAAAAGATCCTGCATTTGGTGGATTTGGCAGATTGATTTTTCCTGCAGACCGACCGATTGATGATGAACTGACGCTGGAAAATCTGGACGATATTCTTGTTTGGTATAGTCATGTAAATCCAGAGAGAAGTGTTTCGATTGTCAACGAAATGAAGAAAAGGATTCAGGACGGCGAACAGATTTTTTATGACATTTATACAGAAGAAGAAAAGAAAGAAGATCCGGCGAAAGAAAATACAGGTTTATTTTTCTTTCGGGGTACTCCGGGAGAAAAGGTTGCAATAGTGAACGCAGGCGGAGGCTTTGCTTATGTAGCTGCTATGCACGACAGCTTTCCTCATATGCAGGAACTGGCGAAAAAAGGCTATAACGCTTTTGCGCTGATATATCGGCCAGAAGCCCAGACAGCCTGCGAAGATCTTGCCAGAGCAATCGCATTTATTCATGAACACGCAGAAGAACTTCAGGTAGATATCAAAAGGTATTCTTTATGGGGCGGTTCTGCGGGAGCAAGAATGGCTGCGTAGCTAGGTTCCTATGGGACTGCCGCATTTGGAGAGAAAGAATATCCGGCTCCCGGTGCTGTGATTATGCAGTATACAGGACTGTATGATGTGTTTGGAAACGAGCCGCCTACTTATGTCTGTGTCGGAACCAGCGATGGAATTGCTTCTTATCAAATTATGGAACAGCGAATTTCGGCAATTCAAAGCCAGGGAACGCCGGCAGAAATTGAAGTATTTGATGGACTTGGGCATGGCTTTGGATTGGGAGAAGGAACGGTGGCAGAAGGCTGGCTGGATCATGCGGCTGCATTTTGGGAAGAACAGACAAATGAAAACTAGGAAAGGAAATGATTTTATGAAACAGATTACATTAAACAACGGAGTAAAAATGCCGATGGCAGGAATTGGTACATTTCTTCTTACACCTGATGAGGCAGAAGAGGCCGTATTAAGTGCATTGGGAAACGGATACCGTCTGATTGATACGGCAAATGCCTATTTGAATGAAAAAGCGGTGGGACGTGCCATGAAAAAATCAGGAGTGGAAAGAGAAGATATTTTTCTGGAAACAAAATTGTGGCCGTCTTTTTATGAGCAGGAGGATGCCGTAGAGAAAACGCTGGAACGTCTTGAAACTGACTATATTGATCTTCTTCTAATTCATCAGCCGGCGGGAAATTATATGGCAGGATACCGTTTGATGGAGAAAGCATATAAAGAGGGAAAGGTACGGGCAATCGGACTTTCCAATTTTAATGCGGAGCAGATTCAGGAAATTCTTGATTCCTGTGAGGCAAAACCGGTTATTTTACAGACGGAGGTACACCCTTACGACCAGGAAAAAGAACTGAAAGAATTTCTGAATCGGAAAGGAATCGTGATTCAGGCATGGTATCCGCTGGGGCATGGCGATGAAAAATTGCTGAAGGAGCCAGTATTTGCGAAACTGGGCGAAAAATATGGAAAGAGTCCGGCACAGATTATTCTTCGCTGGCATATTCAGTCTGGAAATATTGTGATTCCTGGTTCTAAAAATCCGGAACATATCAAAGATAATTTTGCATTATTTGATTTTTCTCTGACGGATAATGAGATGGAGCAGATTGCAGAACTGGATCAGGAGAAACGCTATTATGTAAGTACACCGGAACTTCTGAAACGCTATGTTGAGATGGTGCCTCCCGTAGACAGCCAGAAATAAGTTTTGGGTGATGAACTGCAAAGGATTCTTGGTTTCAGCATATTGCTCAGGAAGTTCTGGGCAGTGATACACAGACAGAATGTTGTGAGGCTGTTGAAAAAGAGTTTTATGAACAGCTAGATTAAAAGAAAAAGGAGATTTTATCAATGAGTATTTTATTTGTAAATGGAAGCCCGAATAAGAATGGAAATACAGCGGCGTTAGCAGAGGTCCTTTTGAAAGGGAGAGAATACACAACGCTGAATTTGACAGATTACAGAATTGGAAGTTATGGACAAAAGGATCCAGATGATCAGTTAGATGATGTAATCGAGAAGATGAAACAGGCAGATATTATTGTAATTGGTTCTCCACTTTACTGGCATAATATCTGCGGTGCTGTTCGCAACGTGTTAGATCGATTTTATGGTCTGGTTCAGGAGGGAGAACTTTCAGGAAGAACACTGTATTTTCTGTTTCAGGGAGCAGCACCGGAAAAATGGATGCTGGAAGCCGGAGACTACACAATGAAGCGTTTTGCTGGGCTTTATGGAATGAAGTATGCAGGTGAGGCAACAAGCAGTGCGGAGGCGGAAGAATTGGGAAAAGGCATTTAAGAACAGTGACAGGAGAGTACGATGAGAAGAAAACTACTGTATTGGAAACGGCTTCTTCAGAAACGATAACAGAGAACGAAGAAGTACAAGGAGAACAGAATGTATCCGAAGACTCCAGAATATTGATTGCGTATTTTTCCATGCCGGAAGATGTAGACACAGAAAACGCAGATGCGCTGGCCGGAGTCAGCCTTGTAGTGAGTGATGGTGAAAAGCTGGGAAACACAGAATATGTCGCAAAGTTGATTCAGCAGACAATCGGAAGAGATTTATTCCGTATTGAAACGGAGGAAGAATATCCTTTGAGCCATGATCCGCTGGTAGATCAGGCTTCAGAAGAAAAAGTGAAAATGCCAGACCAAAGCTATCTTCCAAAGTGGGAAATTTTGAACAGTATGAAACTATTTTACTGGGATATCCAAACTGGTGGGGAGATATGCCAATGCCGGTTTATTCGTTTTTGGAAGAATATGATTTTGGCGCAAAGATGATCATTCCATTTGTTACACATGGAGGAAGCGGGGCTTCTCAAACTATTGAAACAATTTCAGAAATTCAGCCTGGGGCACTTATGCGGGATAATGCATTGATTTTATCCAGAGATGAGGTATCAGCCAGTGGGGAAGCAGTCACAGAATGGGCCAGTCAACTGGGAATCAATGCGAAAAATAGTCAGGAAACAATGGAACAGAATGAAATGACTGTTGCTTCTACGGCAGTTCCGACACCAACCCAACAGCAAAGAATATATCTCTGGGACGAAGGAAATATGCCGGCTATTACAGAATACACAGAAAATACCGGTTTTTACGCGGACGATCCAGATTTCCGTCCCTATATGACATTTTATCCGGTTCCAGAAGGAACAGAAATTAAGGGAGCGGTTTTGGTAAATTCCGGTGGTGCATTTGCATATCGCAGCAATGAAAATGAAGGAGGCCCCACAGCAGAGGATTTGAGCAGACTAGGTTATCAGAGTTTTCTGGTAGATTACAGAGTCAGTCCCTATACGCAGGAGGAGGGGGCATTGGATCTGGCAAGAGCAGTCCGTTTTGTGCGTGCTCATGCAATAGAATATGGTATTGATGAAAAGGATATTGCAGTGATGGGCTTTTCTGCCGGCGGAATCCTTTCTGGAGAAGAATTGCTGAATTATGATGGAATGGTAAACGGCAGAACTTTGGATAAAAGATATGTGCCGGATGCTCTGGATGATGTTTCGGCGGACGCTGCCGCGGCTGGGATGATTTATTCCTTTTATGGCAGACTCAGCGCTGCGACCGATGATGTGGAAAAATTAGCAGTTTCCGATCTTCCGCCTACTTTTTTTGCTATGGCACAAGAGATCCCTTTGTTTCAGAGTTTGAAAAAAATATAGAAGCATTGACTGAGGCCGGTGTTCCTACGGAAGTCCATGTGCTGGAAGGAATGCCGCATGGATACGGAAATATGGGTGGCTGGATGGAAGATTTTGATTTATGGCTGACAAAAATTTTTTTAAATAATGGATAAAGGAATGAGGTTCAGGGGGAAAACAATGCGTAAAAGAAAGTTGGGAAAAGATCTGGTTGTTTCGGCAGTGGGCTTGGGGTGCATGGGAATGAGCCATGCATACGGAGCGCCAGCCGATAAAAATGAAATGAGAAACCTGTTGGCAAAGGCGGTGGATATAGGCTATACCTTTTTCGATACAGCGGAAGTTTATGGAACAGCAAAGCAGCCACACGACAATGAAGAACTGGTCGGAGAAGCATTGAAGCCTTATAGAAACAGAGTGGTTCTGGCAACAAAATTTGGAATACGTTTTGACGAGAGATCGCAGGAGGTAAATAAGCCGCTGATTCCGGATTCCAGATCGGAAACAATCCGCGATTCGGTGGAAAAGTCCTTAAAACGCCTTCAGACAGATCATATAGACCTTTATTATCAGCATCGCCCGGATCCCAATGTTCCGATCGAGGAGGTCGCCGGTGTGATGTCGGAACTGATGAGAGAGGGAAAAATTACCCATTGGGGATTGTCGGAAGCAGACGAAACAACGATTCGGAAGGCTCATGCAATCTGCCCGGTAGCGGCAATTCAGAATCGGTATTCCATGATGGCACGCTGGTATGAATCGCTGTTTCCCTTGCTGGAGGAACTGAACATAGGATTTGTTGCGTTTTCGCCGTTGGCAAATGGTTTTCTGACGGCAAAATACAATAAACAATCAGTCTTTGAAACAGGAACAGATTATAGAAGTGTTATGCCGCAGTTTACAGCAGAAGGAATTGATAAAAACCAGAAACTTTTGGCACTTTTATACCACATGGCAGCAGAAAAACAGGCAACTCCCGCACAGATCGCATTGGCATGGATGATGGGAAAGCGGCCTTATATTGTGCCGATTCCGGGAACCAGAAAGGCAGACCGGCTTTGTGAGAACGCAGGGGCAGACAGGCTTCATCTGACACCGGAGGAAATGGCAAGGATTGATGGAGCGCTGAACCACATGGAAATGTCAGAAGTGTTTGGAGGAAACCGGATGGCAAAGCAGTCAGATTCATAGAAAAAGGAGGTTTGACCGTATGAATGATTTTACATATTCCTATCCAGTAAAAGTGTATTTCGGAAGTGGTGCGGCAAAAAAGAGCATTTGCCCAGGAAATGGGGAAGTATGGAAAAAAAGTACTTCTTGCTTATGGAGGCGGTTCCGTAAAGAAAAGCGGCGTTTATGATTCTATTATCGCTATGTTAAAGGACGCTGGAAAAGAAGTGGTGGATTTTCCGGGAATCATGCCGAATCCGACTTATGCGAAAGTGCAGGAGGGAGCAGCCCTCGTAAAAGAAAAGCAGATAGACTTTATCCTGGCTGTGGGAGGCGGTTCTGTAATCGACTGCTGTAAAATTATCTCTGCACAGGCCAGAACAGAAAAGGACATCTGGGAGATGGAATTTACAGATTATCAGTATTCAACAGAATTTGTTCCTATGGGAGCAGTGGTAACGGCTTCCGGCACAGGTGCGGAGATGAACAATGGCGCGGTAATCACGAACGAGGAAAAGAAATTGAAAACTGGCATTTGGGGAGCGTATGCAGATTTTGTAGTGCTTGATCCGGTCTATACGCTTTCTGTGCCAATAAAGCAGGTAATCTCTGGAGCTTTTGATACTTTGAGCCACTGCATGGAAACATATTTTGGAAGTCCGAGGATGACGAACGTATCAGATGAGATCAACGAAGCAATTATGAGAAATGTGATTCGGAACCTCTGGCTGATTGTGGAAGATCCCAAAGGTATGGAGGCAAGACGGGAATTGATGTGGGATTCTGCTATGGCAGAAAATGGAATCCTGAAATTGGGAGAAGTTACAGATTTTCAGACACACATGATTGAACATCAGCTGGGAGCCTATACAAATTGTAATCATGGATGCGGATTGGCAGTCATTCAGCCGGTCTTATACCGTCATATCTGTGTCAGAATCCTGGATCACTATGACAGCGAAAAAACGTATGGTCTTTATGTTACGCTGCCCGGATACGAAGGCCTTTATTTTCAAGGAGCCGGTATCAATCTTCGTTCAGAGGATTTTGCATTTGAGGCACAGAAATATGATGAGAATATGATTATTGTTGCTCCTCAGCTAGATGACTGGGGAGAGCGTTCCGCAGATAAAACCATAGCAGTGACAGAATATTTTCTAAGTCATTATAACATAGATAAAGAACAGGTCTATATTAACGGCTATTCCGGCGGAGGATACCTGTTCAGCCGAGATCCGGCTGTGATGGGGCGGCTGTTTGGACAACAGGAAGGAGATGACAGAGGATAAAATGAATGGGAAAGGAGATTGGCAGGATGTCTCTGAAAATGAAAGGTAAACTTCTGGTTGACATTTTGATGACAGGCAGTCTATTGGGACTGATGGCATATTCCCTTCTGGGAGAAGAAATACATGAGTGGCTGGGAATAATGATGTTTTTCTTTGCGATTTTACATAAACTCTTAAATCGATCATGGGTTTGTGGATTACGAAAGGGACGATGGAACCGCTACCGCAAGGTACAGACTACTGTGACGGTACTTTTGTTTTTAACTATGATGGGATCTATGATCAGCGGAATTTTGATTTCCCAGTATGTATTTTCTTTTTCACCAATCAGTGGCGGAAAAGAAATGGCCAGGCTGATACACTTATTTTGCGGCTATTGGGGATTTGTGCTGATGAGTTTTCACCTGGGATTACATTGGAAAATGATTCTAGGAATTTTTCGGAAACGATTTGGCATTGGAATGTCAGCAGGAAAGAGCAGAGCAGCCAGAGGAGCAGCATTTTTAACGGCGGTTTATGGAGCCTTTGTTTTCTATAAAGAGGACATCCTGTCATATCTGTTTTTGCAGACGCATTTTGTATTTCTGGATTTTAATAAGACCTTAGCCGGTTTTATTCTGGAATATCTGGTAATGATGGAACTGTTTGCATTGGCAGCTTACTATGGAAGCCGCTTTTTGCAGAAACAGAAGAAAGTAAAAATTTTGAAATAGATGAAGATGCAATGAAAAAAGAATTTGAGTAGAAAAGGAGACAAAAAATGAAAGCAAAAAATTGGATTTCTATGCTGGCAGTTAGTGTTGCGATGATGAGTTTATTAACTGCGTGCGGTTCTTCCAATCATGCGGAGAGCCGGACAAGTACATCTCAAACTACTGAATCGGAGACGGAAACTGTTACAGAACAGACAGCAGAAACAACAGGAGATGGAAAAACACTGGTTGTCTACTATTCTGCCAGCGGAAATACTGAGGCAGTAGCTAATGTTATCGCAGAAGTTACAGGCGGTGACCTGTTTGAACTGGAACCGACCACTCCATATTCGGACGCGGACTTAAACTGGACAGATGATAACAGTCGTGTGACCAGAGAGCATGAAAATGAAGACGAGCGTGATGTGGAACTTGTTTCTGCAACGGTGGAAAACTGGGATTCCTATGATACAGTATTTGTTGGCTATCCAATCTGGTGGGGAATTGCAGCATGGCCGGTGGACGGTTTTATAGAAGCCAATGATTTTACCGGAAAAACGGTGATTCCATTTGCCACATCTTCCAGTTCCGGATTAGAAGAAAGTGGAGAACTTCTGGCAGAAATGGCGGGAACAGGAAACTGGCAGGAAGGAATGAGGTTCCGTTCCGGCGTATCGGCAGATGATGTGACCGGCTGGGTAGAAGAATTAGAACTTGGAAAATAAAGGAGCAAAGTGATTATGAGGGTATTATTGATAAATGGAAGTCCTCATAAAGAGGGATGTACGAATCGTGCGTTACAGGAAGTATCGGATACACTGAACCAGGAAGGCATTGAAACAGAAATTTTCTGGATTGGAAATAAACCCATAGGAGGCTGCATTGGCTGCCGGAAATGTGGAGAAATTGGTCAATGTGTGTTTGATGATGTGGTAAATCAGATTCGTGACAAGGTTCACGCAGCAGATGGCTTTGTTTTCGGAACTCCTGCGCATTATGGGGCAGCCAGTGGAAATATGACTGCTTTTATGGATCGGCTGTTTTATTCAGAACTTCGTGGTTGTAATAATAAGGGACTCTATATGAAATCAGCGGCGGCAGTAATTTCTGCAAGGCGAGCTGGAACCACAGCGGCGTTTGATCAGATGAATAAATACTTTACCATTCAGGAGATGCCGGTGGTTTCTTCCCGTTATTGGAATCAGGTGCATGGAGCAGCACCGGAGCAGGTGGAAGAAGATTTGGAAGGCTTATATACTATGCGTGTTTTGGGACGCAATATGGCTTATTTGCTGAAATGTCAGGAGGCAGCCAGAAATGCAGGAATAAAGCTTCCGGAAAAAGAAGCCCCAATTTTTACAAACTTTGTGAGATAAAGGAGAAGAAAATCAATGAGAAATCGAAAGTGGATGAGAATTGCTGCGGTAGTTGCAGCCGGAATGGTATTTGTATCTGGATGCGGAAGTACCACAGGAGCGACGACCGGTACAACAACGGCTCAGACAGAAGCAGAATCTGAAAGCAGCACTGAAGAAATTGCTGATAATGAAAGCAGTGAACAGGATGGGGCGCTTGTAATCGCAGAACAGGGTATTTTTTCAGCGGGCGGAACAACGCTTACCTCAGATGGAACTTTTAATCCGGAAGATCAGTGGGAGGAAACAGGTGCCGGTCAGACTGCTCATGTAGATCATGCAAATGTTTTATATCAGATACCAGAGAATGAAACAGGACTTCCCATGGTATTTCTTCATGGCTATGGTCAGTCTCGTATGGGCTGGATGACAACGCCGGACGGAAGAGAAGGCTGGTCAGATATATTTTTAAGAAAAGGGCACAGCGTATTTCTGGTAGATGAGCCGAGACGCGGAGAAGCAGGAGCAACATCTGTAAGCGGTGACATCAGCACAAAAACACTGGATCAGCGTTGGTATACCCAGTTCCGTATTGGACGTTGGGAAGATGGTAAATCAGTTGCCAATGAAGGTTCACAGTTTCCGAACGATGAGGCGTCAGTGGATCAGTTTTTCCGCCAGATGACACCGGATACAGGCATGAGCTCTGATATGGGAGCAGATTTTGATAATGAAACAGTAGCCCAGGCATTGGCAGCTACGATTGACGAAGTTTACGAAAGAACGGGAAAAAATTCAATTCTGGTCACTCATTCTCAGGGAGGCGGTCCTGGCTGGACAGCAGCAAATTATACTGACCATATTGCGGCGATTGTTGCCATTGAGCCAGGCGGAGCGCCGACAGCGGATTCACCAGATTTTAAGGCAGTGACAGAGAAGAAGATTCCGGTTACCTTTTATTTCGGTGATTATATTGATAATGGCGATCCGACGATTCAGGCAACTGCGTCCTGGCAGGGGATGAGACAGGCGTGCTACGATTTTGCGGAAACATATACAGAATTAGGCGGAAATTGTACTGTAGTGGATCTTCCCAAAGAAGGTATTACCGGAAATGACCATTTTATGTTCCAGGATTTAAATAATGATGTGATTGCAGATCATGTGGAAAACTGGATTCAGGAAAATGTAGAGAATTAAGAAGTGGTTAGGGACACCAGCTGGAAATATTTTCAGGCAGTGTCCCATAACTGCAATAGAGAATTTATGAGGTTTCCTAAAATAGAAAAATCACAGCAGAAATCCGATTTTAGTCTCCGTAATATTGATGTACAGAAAACACGGACGATGGAGCAGATTTTAGTTTTGATGGAGAAAAGCAAGGATACCCCGATTCATATGCAGGTACTCTTTGGAGTTCTTATGGGACTTCGCAGATCTGAGATCAATGGTGTAAAATATTCGTATATCGATTATATTAACCGAACCTTAAATGTGAACCGACAGTTGGGAAGGATACATAATGCGAAAAAAGAAGATTTTGCACCTAAAACATTTACGAAACAGGAGGTGGGGTTAAAAACAAAATTCAGCTACAGAGAAATCCCTATTCCTGATTATGTCTTTGAGGAAATCTTAAAAGAACGGCAGGTGTATGAAGCAAACAGGAATCGTCGAAAGAGAGAGTTTCAGGATTTGGACTATATTTGCCGTTCTGATTATGGCAGACCAAGAAGTAAAGGATTCCATTGCAAGTATTATAAACAACCTCTGGCTGAAAGCGGACTGCCGGATATTCGCTGGTATGATTTACGCAGCACCTATTGTACGCTTTTACTGAAAGAGGAGTTTAATCCGAAAGCAGTATCAAAACTCATGGGGTATGCCAAGGAACTCATAACAATGGATGTTTATGCTGACAATAGGGAGATCATAGCAGACGGAGTACCAGAAATTGAGGCATATATGGAAATGGTGCTCCCAAACATGGAAAAAAATGAACGCTTTAAAATGGGCTGCTGGAGATTGTGGTGGACGCAACAGAATTCCTTCCAGATATAGCATAAAATAAAAGAACGGATGTTTGCTGCTTCTGTACTTTTGAAAGGGTTTATGATATACTAAAGTGCAATGCCTAAGTTATTTTTATATGGTTTGTTCTCATTTTGTCCATATAGAATTACATGGGCATGACAGGTTGCAAAAAAAGCAAATTGTGAACAAAATTCGTCGCGGACTTATTTTGCTATGATTTGAGGAAAAGCCACGATGAAAATAAAATGTTCCACGACGAAAAATTGGCGAATAGGCGTTTTTTTTACTATGAATTCTGGAGGTGGATTTTATGCAAAATGAACAAAAAATCTTCAAATTACATTCCGAATACGCCCCCACCGGAGACCAGCCCCAGGCTATAGAGGCACTGGTCAAAGGGTTTCAGGAAGGCAATCAATTCCAGACTTTACTAGGCGTTACGGGTTCTGGAAAGACCTTCACCATGGCCAATGTAATCGAACGACTGAACAAGCCCACTTTGGTAATAGCGCACAATAAGACATTGGCGGCCCAGCTCTACGGCGAGTTTAAGGAGTTCTTCCCGGAGAACGCAGTAGAATACTTTGTGAGTTACTACGACTACTACCAACCCGAAGCCTATGTCCCTTCTACAGATACCTATATTGAAAAAGACTCCGCCATCAACGACGAGATTGATAAGCTGCGTCATTCTGCCACGGCGGCCTTGTCTGAGCGGAGTGATGTGATCATTGTGGCATCGGTTTCCTGTATTTACGGTTTGGGAAGTCCCATCGATTATCAGAACATGGTTATTTCTCTGCGTCCGGGGATGGAGAAAGACCGGGATGACGTGATTCGGAAATTGATTGAGATCCAGTATGACCGCAACGACATGGACTTTAAACGGGGCAGTTTCCGGGTAAAAGGAGATGTGCTGGATATTTATCCCGCATATTCTGACGCCGAGGCTTTTCGCATCGAATTTTTCGGGGATGAGGTGGACCGGATCATGGAGATTGATACAGTTACAGGAGAGGTAAAGGCTCAGTTGGGTCACATTGCCATTTTCCCGGCCTCCCATTATGTAGTTCCCAAGGAGAAAATGATGGAAGCTACAGAGCATATTCTGGAGGAGTTAAAGGAACGGGTCGCATTTTTTAAGAGCGAAGATAAGCTTTTAGAGGCACAGCGGATTTCTGAACGGACAAATTTTGATGTGGAAATGATGCGGGAGACGGGATTTTGCTCCGGCATTGAAAATTATTCCAGACATTTAACCGGCGCTGCGCCGGGAGAACCGCCCTGTACGCTGATCGACTATTTTCCGAAGGATTTCCTTATTATTGTAGATGAGTCTCATATTACCCTTCCTCAGGTACGAGGAATGTACGCAGGAGATCGCTCCAGGAAAATGACCCTGGTGGACTATGGATTCCGCCTGCCCTCAGCCCTGGATAACCGGCCTTTGAATTTTCAGGAGTTTGAGGGGAAGATCGATCAGATGATGTTTGTTTCAGCCACTCCTTCGGTATATGAACAGGAGCATGAACTGATGCGGGTGGAGCAGATCATCCGGCCTACGGGACTTTTGGATCCGGAAATATTTGTGCGTCCGGTGGAGGGGCAGATTGATGACCTGATTTCAGAGGTCAATAAGGAGGTAGCGGGCCGCCATAAGGTGCTGATTACCACCCTGACAAAACGGATGGCCGAGGATCTGACGGACTATATGCGCGAAGTGGGAATACGGGTAAAATATCTCCACTCTGATATCGACACCCTGGAGCGGGCACAGATTATCCGCGATATGCGTCTGGATGTGTTTGATGTGCTGGTGGGCATAAACCTGCTGCGTGAGGGCCTGGATATACCGGAGATTACTTTAGTAGCGATTTTGGATGCAGATAAGGAAGGATTTCTCCGTTCAGAGACGTCTCTGATCCAGACCATCGGCCGTGCGGCCAGAAATTCCGAGGGTCATGTGATCATGTATGCAGATACTGTTACAGATTCCATGCGGTCCGCTATTGAGGAGACGAGGCGCCGCCGTCAGATCCAGCAGCAGTACAATGAGGTTCATGGCATCACTCCTACCACGATCAAAAAGGCGGTAAGGGATCTGATTGCTATTTCAAAGGCAGTAGAAAATGACCATTCTTCTGATGTGAAGGATCCAGAGTCCATGGATGAGAAGGAGCTTAAGAAACTGGCAAAGGAACTGGAAAAGAAGATGCGTCAGGCGGCGGCAGAGCTGAACTTTGAGGAGGCAGCCAGACTGCGTGACCGGATGGTGGAGATTAAAAAAATGCTGTTGGAGATGGACTAGGGGAACAATTACAGAATTTTTCTGAAAATCTCAGGAATTGTAAACTCTTTGTAAGGATTATGAAATTGCATAAATTAAAACTTTCATTTATAATAAAATCATACAAAAAGAACAAAGTGGATTTTAATAGGAGGAGGAGTGGTTATGCGTACAAAGAAAATGGTTTCCCTGGCAATAGCGTTCTTATTATCGGCCATGTCTGTTTTCACGGCTTATGCAGCAGACGAAAAGATTGATACGGTACGGCTGCAGTTTTCTTATGATAAGGAGCCGGAGACAGGAGAGGATATCGGAGATATCCATGTGAGCGCCGGGGATAACACCTACGATGTGGAATCGGCAGAGTATACAAATACAGAGGATAAAGATACCTGGACAGTAGGGGATGTGCCTGAGGTGAAGATAGAACTTTCCGCCAGAGAGGGCTATCGTTTTTCCTATACCAGCAAAAGCCATTTTAAGGTATCTGGCTGTGATGCAGAGTTTAAGAAAGCCAAGATTTATGATGATGGTGACTATATGGAAGTGACCGTTGAACTAAAACGCATTGGCGGAAGGCTGGAAGGAACCTCGAACCTGGACTGGAATGACCATACCGCTGAGTGGGATGAGATAGAAGGCGCTAAAAGCTATGATGTAAAGCTTTTAAGAGACGACAAGACAGTGACTACAGTAAATACGACTAATAATTATTTTGATTTTTCTGGATATTTTAATAAGGAAGGCGACTATACCTTCCGTGTAAGGGCGATTGCCAGCTATAACAATAAAACAGGTGACTGGTCAGAAGATTCCTCTTCTCTCTATATTGACGAAGATGAGGCCGGTACCTACAATGGAAGCGGTCGCTGGATTCAGGACGGAAATCGCTGGTGGTATTCCTATGCAGGCGGCGGATATCCTTCCGGAGGATGGAAACAGATTAGTGGCACCTGGTATCTTTTTGATAATTCCGGCTATATGCTCACTGGATGGCAGAAAGTAGACCGCCAGTGGTATTATCTCAATCCAAGCGGGGTCATGACTACCGGCTGGCAGAACGTAAATGGGGTATGGTATTACCTGAACGGAAGCGGTGAGATGCAGACTGGCTGGCAGTCGGTAGGCGGGCGCTGGTACTATCTGAACAACAGCGGAGCCATGCAGACCGGCTGGCTGCAGCAGAACGGGCAATGGTATTATTTGGACGGAAGTGGTGCCATGACTACCGGATGGCAGTCCATAAACGGAAGATGGTACTATATGGGCGGAAATGGAGTGATGTATACGAACACATGGACGCCGGATGGCAGATATGTGGACGGTTCCGGAGCCTGGGTGCAGTAGGATTGCAAAAAGCTGTTGTCTGGACAGAGAAATCTGCTCAGACAGCAGCTTTTTACAGTGCGTTTTCTCTTCCCCTCAGACAGCGGATCAGATGAAGGCTGTGGGATGCCGGCTGGGGCAGCGGAGTTGGACAGCAGTGCGCAATCCCCAAATTTAGTTCAGGGGAAGAAGGGTTGAGGAAACCAGCTCGATAGAATCTGATTTACGGTTGTAGCGGTAGACCTGATTGGAAAGACGATCCTGTGGGAGAACCTCGGAGGTATTGATTTGTGCTACCATCTGGCTCAGTTCGTCATAGGAGATGCCTTCTTCATCAGCTAAAAGAAGGACCTCATGAATACTGGAAGGGAGGATTACTACATCCTGTTCAATGCCCTCTGAGAAATGCTTTAGTACATTGGGATAGAGCATACATACTGCACCGTTGACGCCGCTGGTATTGGTCAGAACATAAAAGGGAGCGGTGAAGGAAGGATCGGATGCTGCAAAGCTTCCAGCGGCGTCCTCAAGAATACGGGCCATATCTGTAATGGAAGGCGGAAAGAGACGGGAAACATTGTTGAGAGCTGTATGAAACAGTTCCTCCGGGCGGATGCCCCATGTCTTTAGATGGGAATGGTGGATCGCAGCTGTCATGACGCCGGTATCATCTTCCTGAAGAAAAAGATAGAATACAATGGAGAGATCTAACCAGGGAATGTGGGGCATTTCCCTCAGCATGGCTTCGTTGGAGGCCGTGTTTACCAGACGGCAGGCAATTCGGGATTCCATAGCTTTGTAATCAGAAAGGACATTCGGGTGAATAAGAGGCGGGATCTCATTGGAGCGGTAAAGCTCTAAAAGATGGGAGGTGATCTCTGTAAGGGAGGTTCCTTCCAGATACTGACGGTAGCAGTCATTCAAATAGATCGTGGGCGCTACTGAATCCCTGCCCTTTGAGATGCACAGACCGTCCAGGATAAGACCGTTGTTTTTTGGAATTTTGCGCAGAGTAAGCTCATATTCCTGTCCCAAAGCCTGCTCCATTCCCGATTTTACCTTGTTTAAAAATGTGTCGTATACCAAATGTATACCCCCTTCATACATTGAATTTATGTAAACTGGCAATGCAGTTCCATAGCGGTTATAAAATAATGATCGTCTGTATAAGGCAGCCTTTCAGGGAGATGACGAAAAGAAAATTCTAAGAAAATCCCGAAGCGGTTACAGAATAGTTGGAAAATGAAAGTCCAGAAATAAAATGAATCTAAAAACAGAATAAGGGCAAACTGGGGATTTGTCAAGAGAAAACAAGTCTTTCAGCCAAAAATCTTGGGAAAGCAATCAAGACGCCTGCTGAATCGTTACAGAAATTTTCTAAAATCAAAAAAAATGGTTGCAGTTTTTGGAAAAGTATAGTAATATAAAGGAGATGCGTCTGTAGCTCAGTGGATAGAGCAGTGGCCTCCGGAGCCGCGTGCGTAGGTTCGATTCCTATCAGACGCATTTTTGATACCTTATTCTGCATTACACAGAGAAACCAGGGGGATGGCCTCCTGGTTTTTCTGTTGCATTTTGCAGGTCTTTTTGCTAGAATAGAGCGAAGATACGGCCCCTGTGGGCATAGAACGGAGGATAAAATTATGGCGCGTAAGGTCAGATGGAAATCAGGCTATAAAGGGCCGGATGATGATAAGAAGAAACGGATCCGGATAGGAGTGGGAGCCGGGGCTGCGCTGGCGGTATTGATTGCAGGAGCGTTTGTTGTATCCCATTTTGCTGGAACAGCGGCCAGGGATCAGGAGGGGGTTATTGAGATTCTGGGTGAGGATGAGGAAAGTGGCAGCCAGACTTCGGAGCCAGAGACGCAGGAACCGGAGGAAAACGGAGAGATTGATCAGGAAGTTTCCTCTGACAGCACAGCAGCGGATGATGAAGGAACGGATGAGACGCAGGAGATCACGGATTTTTCTTCCTATGATCTGGAGAAGGACGCGTACCCTCAGGTAAATGAGCTTATAGGCGCCTATTTCCAAGCAAAGATTGATCAGGATCCGGCGGCTCTCTATCAGGTATTCGGCAAAGCGGATGACGGAAATATGGATTTTTACCGGAAGGAACTAAAGGCGGAGGCGGCTTATGTCCAGGATTATGAGGATGTGACCTGCTACACTCGGAAAGGGCTGACAGAGGATTCCTATCTGGTCTATGTAATCTATGATGTGAAATTCCGTAGGGTGGATACATTGGCACCTGGAATTATGTGGTGCTATGTGGTAAAGGGAGACGACGGCAGGTATGTGATCCGTGAAAATGTCATTGGTGATGAAGCAGATTATGTGGCAGAGCAGAATCAGACCGAAGGAGTACGCCTTTTAAACCGCCAGGTAAAGGCCAAATTAAAGGCTGCTATTGAGTCAGACAGTCTGCTGGCTGGAATCTATAAGGGCCTGAGCAACGGGGCCGTTGTCACAGGAGATATTTCCGGAGATGGAACGGATACGGACAGCCAGGTACAGATCCTGGACGGCGCGGTTTCTTCCGAAGAGGCAGAAACAACAGAGGCCGGAACACAAGGGGATACGTCCCAGTCTGAGTCAGCCGCAGATCCAGCCCAGACAGCGCTGGAGGAAAGCCAGACCGAGACTGCCTCAGCTGCGGCTGCAGAATAAAAATAAACACGCATAAATACCGGCGCAGAGGACTGCGCCGCGGGAGGAACGACAGATCATGGATGTAAAGGATTTTTATTTTGACCTGCCCCAGGAGCTGATTGCCCAGGATCCCCTGGAGGATCGGTCCGCATCAAGGCTTCTGGTGCTTGATAAGAAAACGGGTGATGTGAAACACCGTATTTTTAAGGATATCACCGAGTATTTAAGACCAGGCGACTGTCTGGTGATCAACGATACAAAGGTGATTCCGGCCCGTCTGTTCGGTGTAAAGAAGGACACCGGGGCAAAGATTGAACTGCTTTTGTTAAAGCGGCGGGAAAATGATATTTGGGAGACATTAGTAAAGCCTGGAAAAAAAGCAAAGCCTGGCACTGTGATCGATTTTGGAGACGGCCTTTTGACAGGAACGGTTTTGGAGACAGTAGATGATGGAAACCGCCTGATCCGGTTTTCCTATGAAGGTATTTTTGAAGAGATCTTAGACCGGCTGGGCCAGATGCCCCTTCCGCCTTATATTACCCACCAGTTAAAGGACAAGAACCGTTACCAGACCGTATACGCAGAGCATGACGGCTCCGCGGCAGCTCCGACAGCAGGACTGCATTTCACGAAAGAGCTTCTGGCCCAGATTGAGGACATGGGTGTGAAGATTGCCCATGTGACGCTGCATGTAGGACTTGGCACGTTCCGTCCGGTGAAGGTGGAGAATGTGCTGGAGCACCATATGCATTCTGAATTTTACATGGTAGAGGAA